>Ga0302300_1000371_pt1 | contig 32478 bp, 29 predicted proteins | sample III_Palsa_E1_1_FD_198756 | JGI IMG/M metagenome (GOLD analysis project Ga0302300, IMG submission 198756) | Peat permafrost microbial communities from Stordalen Mire near Abisko, Sweden - III_Palsa_E1_1 | ecosystem: Environmental > Terrestrial > Soil > Palsa > Peat permafrost | place: Sweden...
AAGTACAACGGCTTAAAAGAGTTAGAGCGGATATAACCCGAAGTTACACCGCCCTAAACAGGCTAACATAAAGTCGCCTTAAGCAACAAAATTAAATATTATTTGATAATTAACACAGAATCTCTCTTTCGCTGCGCGGCAAAGAGGGTGAAAACACTCTCTCCTATTAATTAATGATCCGTCGTAGTAATATCGGAATGGATTTTCATGGGAACTTTCATGCCGCCGGGAATTTTCGGATTATCCTGGATGTCGATCGTTCCTGATACATCCTGTTTTAGTTTTTCCTCGATCACCCAGCCTGTTTTTTTATCGGCTTTGATGTCTGATGTTAGCGTACCGTTCAAATCATATTTTACCGGCATGCCGTTTATCTGGCTTACTTTGCCATCATTAGCTGAAGTAATTTTCGCGTCGCCATGTATTTGGTAATAAGTATCGGTTATGTCCTGCAACTGGTAGGTTGTGGAGATATTAGCTGCCATTACAGATTGCAGCGTAGTATTTATTACCCAGGAATTACCTTTTGATACTTTAACTGATGGATAGATAGCCAAAGTTTGCTCCAGGTTACCTTTAAAAGCGCTTTCGCCGAATGACTGCATAAACTGGGCTTTCATTTGCGTTTTTTGCGTTTCATCCATTTGCGGCATGCCTGCAAATATGGAGGTGATGATGGCTTCGATATTCTTTACTTCGAGCACACGGCCTGATTTGGTAATGGTTACCGAGAAGGGTTTGTTGATCATGGCGGACAAAAAGTTTGAAGACATATCTGTACTATCCTTTTTATCGGAGTTCATTTCAACCGTGCCGTTTGGCGATACTATTTTCATGGCGATATTGGCATAGCTTACCTGCATGTTGTAGATTGTATCTTTAACATCCGTAATATTATAAGCGGTTTTTGATGTCATATCAACCGCAACGGTTACATCTTGTCCATTATAGCTTTGCAGTATCGACGAGGTTACCGTGCTAACGGTATAATACGTGTTGCCTTTTACCAGGTTTAAAACCGGCTTTACTTTTTGTGCCTCACATGGCGCAAGTATAATTATCGATAGTAAAAAGCTTAATAGAGTTTTCATGAAAATAGATGGATTTTTAATTTATTGATTTTTGTTTGATGCGTGGATGCTTCCTTTGAGATGCAGTATTACTCTACATAATATTTTTGTTCAACCTTCACTGTGCCTTCGCTGTTATCTGTTTTGATGTAAACGTGCACGGTGTACAGGAAGTTATCAAAAATGTAGATATTATTGAACTGATCCATCCCCTGGAAATTCTTTCTTAATTCTGCGGATTTTGCCTGGCCTATCAGTTCCAGAATATATTTTGTATTAGTGCTGGTATAGGTAACTATATGTAATACAAGCGGGGTGCTGGTTTTAATGCCATCGCCAATAATTACGCTTTCGCATTTTGAGGATGCTGTTGTGCCTACATAATGCCTAAGCGTTAGCCCGTTTACCTCCTGAGTATACTCCTGCTTAAATGGTTTGCCCGTGGTTAGAAAATAGTTAGCATCGGTCATGTTGATGGTAGCCAGGTTGGTTAAATCAGACATGGAAATGCTTTGCGCACGAGAAGCTATCGCGCTTAGGCATAAAATCAGCATTACCAATAGCTTTTTCATTATATCAAATATATGTTTTTTTGGTGAAGTTGGTGAGAGGTGCGAGGTGTCGGTGCGAAGAGGTGCGGGTGTGGGGTACGAGGAGTTGGATGGAGGCATCGGCTATTTACTTCTAACCACCGCTTTCTGACTACCTGCCTCTGGCACTTCGCTCTCCGCTCCTTTTTTCATCTTCCGGCACTCCACTCCTCTCTCCTCGCTCCCACGACATTACCAGCCTTACCATGCGGTTATAGGTTTGCAGGCCGTGTGGTTGGTTGTTCGCTTTTAAGAAGTTATTATAAAACAGGCTGCTGATTACATCTATGGCACTTTCGTGGGATAGCCAGTAATTGCGTTCAGCAACAAAATCGAGGTGAACCTGGGGCAGTACGCGTTTTTTTAGTTGGATCTGGAGGGTACTGTCGCGCATATGCAGATCGCCCATGCATTCATCAACCAGTTCGTGCCAGGCGGAGTAACGCAACAGGCGATCGTTTGATCTGATGCCGGTGAGGAAACCGACAAAGTTGGCCTCATCCTCGGCGCCATAACCCATCTGATGCGACATCTCGTGACAAGCTACAAACGGTCGCAGGAATACCGGCATCTGGTAATTGATCTGCGATTCGGTAGTATAAGGATTGTAATAGCCTGATGTACCCAGGTAATTGATGACAGGTGTAAATAAAGACAACTTAATATCCGGCCTATAAGTTGAAAAATCCTTTGAACTATCGGACATTACCTTAACCGCTTTAATGGCTGTTTGGATGATGGCTTTGTTACCCTGCTGCAAATCGGCGGGTGTAACGCGTACACGGGTGGCATTAGCGCTATCGATAGCCATTTGGGTGAGGGTGTAGAGTTGTTGGGTGGTGTAATCGCTATCTGATAATTTTAATCGTTCCCCTGCCGATGGGCGGAAGTAATTCAATCCCCACAAAAAATAAAAACTTAGGGTTGCTATTTGCAGGGTGATGATGATGCCTAATGTCAATATTCCCGCAGATTTAAACTGTTTTTTAAACAGTAAACGTATCAGTTTAACAATATAATAAACGATGAAACCAATGACTACGAGGTATAAAATATCGCCCACACTAAAGGGAAACAGGTTAAATATTGGGTGAAGGATGTGGCAAATTACCGGGTAGATGCCGGTTGAGTAATAACGCTCAATAATTAAAGGATACGTCTCGAGCCATTGCAACAGGAAATATACTACAGCAAGTATTGCTATAACGATGATCCGTTTTTTTAAAATGCTGCTTTGGGGCCTTTTGCGCATGGGGTAAATATAGCGGATAAATTATCCGCAGAAAAGCAAAAAGCCACCGGGATTATCTCCTGATGGCTTTTATATATAATTGTTACTTATAGCTTATTTTATGCTAACAGGCACATCAAGCTCATCCCAAATCAAATCGAAGCCATTAGCGTCAATAGTGTAAAGCAATCTTTCGTGTTTGGTTGCCGGTTTAGGGGTTACGGTTACACGTAAAACATCTTTTGATGCATCATACTTAAACGCCCCCCATTGATTGGCTACACTGTTAAAAATGATAGTCCATGTTTTTTCGCCGGGAATAGCGAAGAAACCATAAGTACCTGCAGGTAACCTTTTGCCTGCAACTGTGATAGCTTTGGTGGTTGTAAAACGGGTTGCTTCGTTAGCACCTGTGCGCCAAACAGCTTTGTATGGAACTAAACCATCCCAAATTTTGCGCCCTTTAACAGAAGGGCTACCATAATTGATAACAATAGTAGAGCCGGCGACTACTGCGCTTACACTGTCGCGTGGGCTGGCAATGGGTTTAGTTTGTGCAAACGCAGCACCAGTAAACATACAGGCCGCTACTAAAAATAGTACAGCCTTTAAGCGAATTGTTGTTTTCATAATCAGACAAATAAAATGATTTATAATGTAAAGATAGGATTAGCGCCTTATTGTTACAGAAACGGTAAGAAATTTTAATATTATGGCATTAGCATTAATATTGAAATTAATATTGGCACGAATTATGAACAATATTTGAAGGAAACCCACATTGCAGTTAGGAATAGCCTGAATAAGGTTAAACAATTGTTGTGAGTTTTTTACCTCTGCCGCAAGGCAGGGGTTTTTTATTTTCGGATATTTGCCTGCAGATTATTTACTTTGCTGCATGAAGGTACAAAACAAGCCGTTTTACATATTATTGTTTGTTTTAGCGCTGATTGTAAATTTTTCAGGCATTAACGTAAAATTCTTCACCGACGACCCCGGGTTGTACGCCTCCATCGCTAAAAATCTCATCTACAAAAAAGAATTTTTCGAGCTATTTACCTATAACCAGGATTGGCTGGATAAGCCGCATTTTCCATTTTGGATGGTGATGTGCAGCTTTAAACTGTTTGGCATAAGCCAATGGGCCTACCGCTTGCCCGCGCTATTATTTTTTATGCTGAGTGTGCTGTATACCTGGCTGTTCAGCAAAAGGTATTACGGCACCGAAGTTGCCGCCATGGCGGTTTTAATATTGATGACTTCGCTAAGCATCATTATGAGCAATACCGATGTGCGCGCCGAGCCTTACCTGATGGCTTTTGTTATCGGTAGCATTTACCACGTTGCACGTTTACATGAACGTTATAAATTCTCCGACTTAATATTAGTCGCCTTACTAACCGCCTGCGCCTTAATGACCAAAGGACTGTTTGTAATGGTAGCCATTTATGGCGGTCTCCTGGGTCAGGTTTTGTTTGAGCGAAGATTTACCAGTCTGTTTAATTTTAAATGGCTGGCTTTAGCGGTATTGATAATTGTGTTTATCTCGCCTGAGTTGTATGCTTTATACATTCAGTTTGACATGCACCCGGAGAAGCTGGTTTTCGGTACGCATCAGGTATCGGGCATTAAATGGTTTTTGTGGGATAGCCAGTTCGGCAGGTTTGTAAATAAGGGGCCCATCACCCATAAATCGGGCGATGTGTTTTTCTTTGTGCATACCTTGCTTTGGGCCTTCGCGCCCTGGTGCCTGATGTTTTACTACGCGGTGTTTAAGAACCTGAAAAGCATCTACCAAAAACAAAAACTAACTGAATACTATACCCTGTGCGGCGGCTTATTATTGCTGATACTATTTTCGTTGTCGAAATTCCAGTTACCATTTTATACCAATACCATTTTCCCGCTGTTCGCGGTGATTGCCGCACCTTATTGCTTTAAACAGTTGAGCAAGGCTGGCACCGCATTCAGATTGGTTGGGCAGTGGGTTTATATTGTGGCATTCCCGGTTGTGGTATTGTTAATTAACTATTTTTCGAGCCCGGATAAGGAGTTATGGTTTTATGTAGATGTGATAGTCGCCATATTAGTGATTGCCCTCATCTGCTATAAAATAAAAGTAAACCACATTAAGGTTTTCCTGCTGAACTGTACGGTTGTGTTATTTGTCAACTTCTATTTGAATACGACATTTTACGAGCAGATAACAGCTTACAAAGGGCAAATAACTGCTGCGGATTATTTGAACCAGCCTCAATTCGATCACCTGCATGTTTACTCGTTGCGAACCGAGAATAATATCTTCCAGTTTTATAACCACAAGCATGTCGACTTTATTCCTTTGGAAACTTTCCAAAACTTTAAACCGCTTGATAGCGCGGTATTTTATGTAACCCAGCCATCTATGGATATTTTGGTGCAGAGCCATGCCAATTTTAAGATCATGCAAACGTTTATTGATTATCCGCAGGAAAACCTTTTGCCGAAGTTTATTAATAGGGCAACACGCGGTGAGGTGTTGGGTAAGGTTTATTTGATAGAGAAATAAGGGCGATTAATTGGTACGGTGAAATTACCATGGGTGTTCGGAAGATCAAAAAAGTGGTCATGGAGCGTAGTCGAAGCATGCGGGCAGGCCTTTACACACATGCTTCGACTACGCTGTGTGACACCCACTACACATAAAGCGATTTGTCATTCTGAGGAACGAAGAATCTTCTTCGATATGCATAGCGGCCTTCCATGCCCGTTTGTCGCTTTTAGAAGATTCTTCACTCCGTTCAGAATGACAAAATTTTAATTATATTCGTTTAAACCTAGCACTATCATCGTATAAAGGAGTCTATCAAAAATAAACATAATCAAAATGACAGCTATAACAACAATCGCATCCCGCCTTATTGAATTATGCAATGCCGGCCAATTTGTGGATGCTTATACCGAACTTTTTAGCGACAATGCCATCAGCATTGACCCCATTGCGGGCCCGGAACCGGTAAAAGGGTTACCGGCACTAATACAAAGGGAACAGGATTTCTTAGCAAATACTGAAATACATGAGGTAAAAGTATCCGATGCCATTTCTACAGGCAGCTATTTTAGTGTAATTTTTTCGTTGCACATCACGCCAAAAGGTGGCGACAGTCGGCGCGTGGTAGAACTCGCCGTTTATAAGGTTGAGAATGGTAAGATTGTTAGTCAGCAGTTTTTTATTGATAGAAATTGAATTTAATTTATTTCAAATGGTTATTGTCACACGCGTGCATCAGCGGAGGGAGATTTGTCATTCTGAGGAACGAAGAATCTTCTTCGATTTGTATTGGGCCATGCTTGCTCGCTTTTCGCTTTTAGAAGATTCTTCACTCCGTTCAGAATGACAAAGGGTTAAAAAGAAAGCGGCACTTTCTTAAATCGCCCCCAGGCAATAAAAATGGCAACTATAATGACAACTATATTAACGCCGATCACGGATGCCTCTCCCCTTGAAATATGAAATATTGTAGCGCAGATCATCAGCACGATAATACCAATAGCGGCCCAGGGTGTAAGCATCGGTCTAATTTTAAGTGCTGCAGGTAGTATCAATCCTAAAGCGCCCAACAAGTCAACAACTCCAAGCAACCTTACTTCCAATGGCGGAAGCTGTCCCATCCAGGGCATTATTGCGGATATTTTTTGGATAGGCATAAATTTCATTACTGTACCTGACATGAAAAACAGGGCTAAAAGTATCTGGGCTGTCCAAAGGACAACATTAAGGGTTTTAGAAGGTTGGGATTGACTTGTCATGGTTAATTTTTATGATTTAACAAAAGTAACTACCTTTACTATCCAAAGGATATTACTACCATTTTGGATAGCACTATCAAATTGGATAGTATCGGCATAAAATAATTTAAGACAAATGTTAAGTAAAGGAGGTTGCCCAAAAAACGCGCTGTCCATAAGGGATGCTTTGGAAGCATTAGAAGGCAGATGGAAATTATTGATATTGTTTGCCCTATCGGCTGGCAACAAGCGCTTTAAACAGATTTCCAAAGAGGTTACCGGTATTACCGACAAAACTTTATCGAAGGAATTGAAGGCTTTGGAAGCCAATAAATTGATCAAACGGGATGTGCATGATACTTTCCCGCCAACAGTGGAATATTCGATTACCGAACATGGCAGATCTTTGGAGAAAGTGATGGATGAGTTGCATTATTGGGGGTTATTGCATCGGCAGGAGGTGATTGGGAGTGGTGCGGTGGAAACACCGACAGCAGGCTGAAATGATGTTGTATACCTCAGGGTCCTCTTCGAGAGACCCAGCGGGAACTGGAAGCTCGTGGACTGGAAGCTTTTTTATTTAGCACACTTTCTTAACTTCGTGTAAACCTATTGCAATGGAATATCCGGGTATCCCTCGACTAAAGTTAAAATGCAACCTTAAGCAAACCACCCGGCTTGACCCAAAAGCAGTTATTGGTTTATTACTTTCAACGTTAAAGCAAAAAGAATATAAGATACTTGAAGAAACTGATGACAGCTTAACATTTTATAATAATCCATGGATGCCAAGGTGGAATTTTCAACCTTATATAGCATTAGATGGCGGAAGTGTTGAGATCGAAATTTCTAATAATAGTAGATTAGTAAGTTTGGATTATTATCTGGATTTTTTTCCTTCATTATTATTGTTTTCCATAACCATAATTTATACTATTATTGATCGTCAATATGATGTGGCCTTATTTTTTGTTTGCTTTGGTTTTATTGCATGTGTTATCGCGATTATACGGGCTAGATTAGCGGCTAAACAGATATTAAAGGAAATACTTAATAATGAGAGTGTAAGTTAATTATTTGTTATTAGCCCACAAGATGAATGTCACACAATTGCACTTGTTTACAACGAGTGCTTAAAATGGATTTGTGATTGTATCACGACACGCATTACAAATGCAGAAAAGAGTTAAGCACTCGTTACAAACGAGCGCAAGTATAGTTTTTCTCAATTCCCCTCTTGAGAGTGGGCGCATCGGGCAAGCGTGATGGCAGGGGTGTGTTAGCCAGCATGTCGAAGAACACACCCCTGCGCCCTCTCAAGAGGGGAATCGCTCGGACCCAGCTTTTAAATACTTGGTTCGCCTACTTTTTTCAATTCTAATATCGAAAAATCACTATCCGATTGTTTAATGATATTGCCCAGCATACCCAGGCCCGTAACTTCTAATTCAATCAGATCATTAGGTTGCAGCCATTGGGGTTGATAGTTAGGATTGTTTAATTTACCTGTACCGTTCAACTCCAAAAAGCAGCCCGTGCCTACTGTGCCGGAGCCGATGACATCGCCCGGAAAAACATCGCAGCCGTAGGCGCAGCGTTCAATGATTTCGGCGAATGTCCAGTCCATATCAGCCATGGTGCCTGCCGAAACCTGCTTGCCGTTTACGTGACATACCATTTTTAAATTATAGCTGTTACCGGTGTGGCCGGATTTGGTTGGCACTTTGTAAGCTTCCAACTCATCCGGCGTAACTAACCACGGACCAATAACCGTAGAAAAATCCTTCCCCTTAGCCGGACCAAGGTTGAGCAACATTTCTTCCATTTGCAGGGTGCGGGCGCTCATATCATTCATAATCATGTATCCGGCAATGAAGCTATCCGCTTCGGCAGCACGAATATTACGTCCTTTTTTATTGAGTACCACGGCTACTTCCAACTCAAAATCCAACTGCTGGAAATGATCGGGCATACACTCGATTTCGCCGGGGCCCTGTATGGCGTTATGGTTGGTGAAATAAAATATCGGGTACTGGTCAAACTCGGCTATCATCCCCACTCCTCTGTTGCGGCGGGCAGTTTCCACATGCTGACGGAAGGCGTAACCATCCCGGCATGATGTAGGGTGCGGCACAGGTGCTATCAACTCAAAAAACAATTCTTCGCGGGCTTCCAGTTTCCCGGCGCTGATGGCGGTATTTACTTTTTGTGCACGCTCCATTAGCTCATCACCACCCCACAAAAACCCGCTCATGTTATCGGGTATCAGCTTATCGCAGGAGTTTAAATTATAAATATGCCCATTTATGTAAATACCAAGGTGCTCCCGGTCTTCGGTTTTGTAGGATACTAATTTCATGGTTATAATGGTTGGTTCACTCAAAGCTAAGGTTTTTTGTTGATTGGTTGGATGGTTGATTGGGTTGATTGAAAAGTTAACTCACCCGGCTATGCTTCGCTCGCCGACCTCTCTTCGCCTGCGGCGGAAAGAGGTGAGAAAATGTTTTTGCCCTCTTTACCGCTTGCGGAAGAGAGGGCAGGTTGAGCGGCTGAGCGAAAACCGGGTGAGTCCGACGTTAATGCATTGACGTGTTGACTCACCCCGACTGCGCTACGCTCGTCGACCCTCTCTCCGCCGGTGGCGCATAGAGGGTAAAAACAGGGGAAAATCATATATTTTTTGATGCTTTTTATTACTTTTTTGATCAATTTCGGGTGTTTTTTGACCGAAAATCAGCTGTTTGGGGGCTAAAATCGACTAAATCTCGGCTTAAAATCAATGTAAAATCGCTGTTTTTACGGTATTTTAGGGGCTTTTTCGGGCTAAAAGTGTACCAAATGTACCATGTGTTCCATCTGTACCGTGGTACAGTACGCACCAATCAACTACTCAACCACTCACCAAAAAAAGCTTGCATATTAAACATTTAAAGCCTAATTTTGGTTAAACCATTATGAGCATACAAAAGCACTTTTATTTTTCCCTTGGCCTCACTTCAATGAGTGATGCTTCTTCGTTCAGGGATGCTATGCTCAGTTCAATCGTACTGGCACAGTACTAATTACCTCTTTTCAGGGATAAAAATTTTATTGTCGGATTGATCCGGCGCATTCCTGCTATTTCCTGCTTTTTTAAACTTTAAAGTTTGTAAACTGTTAATAATAAACCAATTATTAGTTATGCCTATTTACCACACATTAGGAAAAATTCCGCCAAAGCGGCATACGCAGTTCCGTAAGCCCGATGGAACTTTATACGCTGAAGAACTGGTATCAACCGAAGGTTTCTCCAGCTTGTACTCGTTGGTTTATCATGCTTACCCGCCAACTATCGTCAAAGAGCTGGGCGAGCCATATTCAGTAGAGCCTAAGATCGCTCGTGAAAAACATTTGAAGCATACCAGCCTCATCGGTTTCAACGTAGCACCCGAGGATGATTACCTGAAAAGCCGTAAACCAATGCTGGTTAACAGCGATTTACATATCTCGCTGGCAGCCCCGCGTAAATCCATGACCGATTATTTCTACAAGAATAGTCAGGCGGATGAAGTAATCTTTATACATCAAGGATCAGGCACACTGAAAACAGGTTTTGGAAAGATCAAGTTCGCTTATGGCGATTATGTGATCATACCGCGAGGTACTATTTATCAGTTGGAGTTTGATACACCTGATAACCGCTTGTTTATTGTAGAGAGTTTTAGCCCTATCCGGCCGCCAAAGCGTTACCGCAATGAATACGGGCAGTTAATGGAGCATTCACCTTACTGTGAACGTGATATTAAGCGTCCAACAGATCTGGAAACCCACGACGAGAAAGGCGACTTTAAAGTCCTCATCAAAAAGCAGGGATTAATATATCCATACACCTATGGCACACACCCCTTCGATTTTATCGGCTGGGACGGTTTCCATTATCCATGGGCATTATCCATACACGATTTTGAGCCGATAACAGGGAGATTGCATCAACCACCGCCGGTGCACCAGACATTTGAAGGCAATAACTTCGTGCTCTGCTCATTTGTGCCGCGTAAGTTTGATTATCACCCGCTATCCATCCCTGCGCCATACAACCACAGTAATGTGGACAGCGACGAGGTGCTATATTACGTAGATGGCGACTTTATGAGTCGTAAGCATGTGGTTAAAGGGCAAATCACGCTACATCCTGGCGGCATACCACACGGACCATCGCCCGGCTCGGTTGAAAAATCAATAGGCAAGGAATCAACAGAAGAATTAGCAATAATGATAGACCCGTTCCGCCCGCTGATGATCACCGAAGAAGCAATTAAGATAGAGGACCCGAATTATTATAAAGGTTGGGCAGAGTAACATTTAACTCCCACTTTTTGTCATTGCGAGGAACGAAGCAATCGCACAAGAGCAAGGCAATCGTGCATAGTTCGCGATTGCTTCGTTCCTCGCAATGACATGATAAAAAAATCAAGATATAACAAATCATGCAAACACAAACATTAGATAAACCAACCCAAACAACTGATTTTTTACCTTTGAACGGTACTGATTATGTTGAATTTTATGTAGGCAATGCCAAGCAAGCTGCCCATTATTATAAAACAGCTTTCGGTTTTCAGGATCTGGCTTATTCAGGCCCTGAGACCGGCGTGCGCGATAAGGCATCGTATGTATTACAACAAGGCAAAATTCGCCTGGTATTAACTACGCCCTTGCATTCAGAGCATCCTATCGCGGAGCATATTAAAAAACATGGCGATGGTGTAAAAATACTGGCTCTTTGGGTTGATGATGCTTATGATGCATTTCAGCAAACAGTAAGTCGCGGAGCAAAGCCATACCAAAAACCACAAACATTTACCGATGAGCACGGCGAAGTTCGCACCAGCGGCATCATGCTTTATGGCGATACGGTACACATGTTCATCGAACGTAAAAACTATAACGGTTTATTTTTACCGGGGTATAAAAAGCTGGAAACTCACTACAATCCAAATGATACCGGTCTTTTATATGTAGATCATTGCGTAGGTAACGTAGGCTGGCATAAAATGAACCAATGGGTTGATTTTTATGCAGATGTAATGGGTTTCAAGAACATTTTAACCTTTGATGATAAAATGATTTCTACCGAATATTCAGCGCTGATGAGCAAGGTAATGAGCAATGGCAACGGTTATGTTAAGTTCCCGATAAACGAACCGGCTGAAGGTAAAAAGAAATCGCAAATTGAAGAATACCTGGAATTTTACGAAGGCGAAGGCGTACAGCACATGGCTTTAGCTACGCACGATATTGTAAAAACCGTAACCGACTTGCAAAGCCGCGGCGTGGAGTTTTTAACAGTACCTACCTCCTACTATGATGAGCTGACCGATCGTGTTGGCCATATTGACGAGGATTTAGGGCCATTAAAAGAACTGGGCATTTTAGTTGACCGTGACGATGAAGGATATTTACTACAGATCTTCACCAAACCAGTTGAAGACAGGCCAACTTTATTCTTCGAGATCATTCAGCGTAAAGGCGCTAAATCATTTGGTGCAGGCAACTTCAAGGCATTATTTGAAGCTATTGAACGTGAGCAGGATTTGAGAGGAAATTTATAATTGAACAGTTCACAATTTATAAAAAGAAAAGCCCCGACTTATGGTCGGGGCTTTTCTTTTTTGCTGTTGTCATAATAGCGTTCTAATGCTTTCTTCTTTCGGTATCCTGGCTCTTGAATCTTTGCTCTTGCTTCTCACTCTCCAACTAATCATCAATTAACTACCAAACTCATAGGTATTTTACTAATTTCGCTACCTCATACGCTTAATTATAAAATGGACTATCAATTTAAAGATATAGAGCAAAAGTGGCAGCAGTTTTGGGCCGATCATCAAACTTTTAAGGCTGAGGATAATAGCACTAAACCCAAGTATTATGTGCTGGATATGTTTCCGTACCCATCAGGCGCGGGGCTGCATGTTGGCCACCCGCTGGGCTATATCGCTTCTGATATTTTTGCAAGATATAAACGTTTAAAGGGCTTTAACGTGTTACACCCAATGGGTTACGACTCATTTGGTTTGCCGGCTGAGCAATACGCTATACAAACCGGTCAGCATCCTGCCATTACTACCGAAACTAATATTGCTACCTATCGCAGGCAGTTAGACCAGATTGGATTTTCGTTTGATTGGAGTAGGGAAGTGCGTACCAGTTCTCCCGATTATTACAAGTGGACGCAATGGATATTTATGCAGTTGTTCAACTCATGGTATAATAAAGCTATCGAGAAAGCCGAGCCAATAAGCATATTGGTAAAGCATTTTGAGCAACATGGTTCGGCAGGAATAAACGCTGTATGTGATGAGGAAGTTTTAAACTTCAGCGCAACTGAATGGAAGGCCATGAGTCATGACGAGCAGCAGGCAGAGCTATTAAAATATCGCCTGACTTACCTGCGCGAAAGTACCGTTAACTGGTGCCCGGCCTTAGGTACTGTATTGGCAAACGACGAGGTAAAAGACGGCTTTAGCGAGCGCGGCGGCTACCCTGTTGAGCAAAAGAAAATGATGCAGTGGAGCATGCGCATAACAGCATATGCCGAACGCCTTTTACAAGGTTTGGACACCATTGACTGGCCCGAGCCTTTAAAAGAAATGCAAAGGAACTGGATCGGTAAAAGTACTGGTGCTTCGGTGAGGTTCCCTATTTTGAGAGCGGGGAGCGAGGAGAGTGAAGAGCGCACCTCGTCACCTGCATCCGGCAACTTCATAGAAGTTTTTACTACTCGTGTTGATACTATTTTTGGGGTGACATTTGTTGTATTAGCACCTGAGCATGAACTGGTGAAAGAATTAACTACGCCTGAGCAAAAAGGTGCAATTGAAGCTTACATCACCCAAACCAAAAAGAAATCGGAACTGGACAGGATGGCGGATACCAAAACGGTATCGGGCGCATTTACGGGTAGCTACGTGCTTAATCCGCTTAACGGCGAGAAGATACAGCTATGGATTGCCGATTATGTGTTAGCCGGTTATGGAACCGGGGCTGTAATGGCTGTGCCAAGCGGTGACCAGCGTGATTATTTATTCGCCAAGCATTTTGATTTGCCGATAGTACCGATCATGGACATCCAACAAATAGAAACCGAAGCCGATCCAACCAAAGAGGGCAGATATATAAATTCGGATTTTATAAATGGCTTATTTTATACTGAGGGCACTAAAGCCGTAATTGCCAAACTGGAAGAAATTGGCGCGGGTAAAGCTAAAGTAAACTTCAGGATGCGTGATGCTATTTTTGGCCGTCAGCGTTATTGGGGTGAGCCGGTACCGGTCTATTTTAAAGACGGATTACCACATCTAATTGAAGAAAGTGAATTGCCTTTGGTTTTACCCGAGGTTGATAAATATTTACCTACGGAAAGCGGCGAGCCGCCTTTGGGTAGAGCAACCGGCTGGAAACATCCATTGGGAGATTACGAACTTTCAACCATGCCAGGTTGGGCAGGATCTAGCTGGTATTGGTACCGTTACATGGATGCGCACAACGATAGTGAGTTCGCATCTAAAAAAGCGGTGGAATACTGGAAAGATGTAGACTTATACATCGGTGGCAGCGAACATGCTACCGGGCACTTGCTGTACAGCCGTTTCTGGAATAAGTTTATGAAAGACATGAACCTGGTGGTTGAAGAAGAACCTTTTAAAAAGCTTATAAACCAGGGGATGATTCAAGGCAGAAGTAATTTTGTGTACAGATTGGTTGATGAAGAAGGCAGAGGTACTAATACTTTTGTTTCGCATGGATTGATTAAGGAATACAAAACATTGCCATTGCATGTAGATGTGAATATAGTAGACAACGATGTGTTGAATATTCAAAAGTTCACAGAATGGCGCCCTGAATATGCTGATACTGAATTTATTCTTGAAGGCGGCAAATACATCTGCGGTGTCGAAGTTGAAAAGATGTCGAAATCCAAATTCAATGTGGTTAACCCGGATGATTTGATAGCACGTTATGGCGCGGATACTTTGCGTATGTACGAGATGTTTTTAGGTCCGCTGGAGCAAAGCAAACCGTGGAATACCAATGGTATTGAGGGCGTGTTTAAGTTCCTGCGTAAATTCTGGAGGTTGTTCCATAATGATCAATGGGTATTCACGGTATCAGATGCTGAACCAAGTAAAGCTGAATTAAAATCATTACACAAAATCATCCGCAAGGTTGAGGAAGATGTGGAACGTTTCTCGTTCAATACCTCGGTTTCCAGCTTTATGATAGCGGTTAATGAATTGACTGATCTTAAATGTAATAACAAAGCGATATTGCAGGATATGGTGATCATCCTGTCGTCATACGCACCACATATTTGCGAGGAGCTGTGGACTTTATTAGGCAATAAAGCAGGTACTTTATCCTATGCAAACTACCCTAAATTTAATGGTACTTATTTAATTGAGGATGAATTTGCCTACCCTATTTCCATCAACGGTAAAACCAAAATGAACCTAAGTATATCGCTTAGTCTGGATGCGACAGCTACTGAAGCTGTTGTTTTAGCTAATGCTGATGTGCTAAGATATCTGGATGGTAAATCGCCCAAGAAAGTTATTGTGGTGAAGGGCAGGATTGTGAATATGGTAGTGTAAGTCAAGATTTTAAATTTATTGTACCGCTGTCCGAAGTTTTTAACTTCGGACGACTATGACTGTAGTCTGAGACTACAGTCATAGTTTGTTCGTAGACCAAGTCTACGAACAGCAGAATTTATTAATGCCAAATCTCTTAGTGTAACATTTACAATATGTTACACTATAATTAATTAATTTCCACAAATTAATTGTAACAATTCGGGTATTTTCGCCTCCAATTTCCAAAAGCATCAAAAAATGAAACGTTTTTACATATTAGTTCTATTATTAGGCTCCATGCTGTCGGCACAAGCGCAGTTTGGCGGGTCTACAATTACAGGTAAAATAGCCGGTACAGTTATCGACTCGGTTACTAAAAAACCTGTTCAATACGCCAGTGTCGCCATATATTATAGCACTGGTAAGACGCCCCTAAATGGTATGCTTACTGATGCTGATGGCGGTTTTAAAATTTATAACATCCACCCTGGCAGCTATAGGGTTACTATTACGTTTGTTGGTGGCTATAAAACAAAAACAATAAACCCAGTTGTTACCAGCGGCTCAAAGCCTGACGCCAACCTGGGGAGTATTAAAATAAGGCCCGATAACGGCGACCTCGGCGAAGTTCAAATCACAGCAAATGCGCCACTTGTTGAAAGCCATATCGACAAGATTGTATACAACGCTGAAAAGGATATTACAAACGTTGGCGGCAACGCGAGCGATGTATTACAAAAAGTGCCATTGGTAGCTGTTGATATTAACGGTAACGTTTCTTTACGTGGTGATGCAAATGTTAAGGTTTTGATCAATGGTAAACCGTCGGGCGCTATGTCGGCCAGTTTGTCGGATGTATTAAAAACCATTCCTGCCGATCAGATCAAAAGCATAGAGGTTATCACTTCGCCATCTGCAAAATATGATGCGGAAGGTTCAGCAGGTATCATCAATATCATCACCAAACAAAAAAATGTATCGGGTGTAAGCGGTTCAGTTAGCGGTGGTATCGGTACACGCCAAAATAACGGTAACTTTAACTTAAACTATAACAAAAACAGGTTAAGCATATCAGCCAATATCGGTGGTAACCTTACCTGGCCCCAAACATCAATCACTAAATTTAATCAAAGCATAACCAGCGATACTTCACACAACAGCTTACAATCTACTCGCAGCAGTACAATTAAAAGGTACGGTACAATTAGCTCCTTAACAGCCGGTTATGATATTAATAGCTATAATAGCATAACTTCTACATTCAGATACAACAGGGGTGGTTTTAATCAAACCGGGCCCTCAACTACCAGCTCATCGTCATCTATACATGGTACAACTGTGGATACATCTTTTGCAAGTCAGTATCAAAACAATACTATCCAACATAATTTGTTTTATGGCTTTGACTGGAGCATGGATTATACACACAAATTCCACAAAGAAGGTGAAGAACTGGATCTTTCGGCACAATGGAGCCATAGTGCAGTTAATACCGACTATACCAATACCTACAGTGGTGAATCGCCTTATGCAAATCAAAGAGGATTAAATGATGGTACTAACAATGAGTATACCTTCCAGTTAGATTATACCTTGCCAATAAGTAAACTATTAAAGTTTGAAGCAGGTGGTAAAACAACCATCAGAAGGCTGAATAGTAATTTTGACACTTTTGGTGGTGATGACCTTGATGTACTGGACCCGGCTAACAGCGACCTTTATGATTACAATCAGAATGTTTACGCGGGATATTCAGTATTTACACTTACACTGCCTAAAAATTATACGATTATGGCAGGCGGCAGATTTGAGAATACAACCATTAACGGCGAGGCAATAAGCACAGAGCCGAATCTGCCACCTGTAGATCAAAATTATAATATATTTATCCCAAGCTTAACTATTCAAAAGCAATTTGGTACATCACAAACGCTAAAATTAAGCTACAGCAAACGTATAACACGCCCAAGCTTAACTTATTTGAATCCGTTTGTTAACATGAGCAACCCGCAGAGTGAAACAGAGGGTAACCCTAATTTGAGCCCTGAGATATCACAAACAGTAGAGCTGAATTATAATACTTTTATTAAATCATCGGTTATTAACGTTTCGGTTTACTATAAACACATAAACGGTTTAATTGAAAGTATATTAACGCCAACAACTGTTAATGATTCGACCAGGGGCACGCTGAGTACCTATCAAAATATAGGTAGTAATAATTCATGGGGATCAAGTTTCTTTGGTTCAATAAACCCCATCAAAATATTAACTATCCGTGGAAGCATTAATGCTTATACCTATAATCCTGATCCGACAGGCACTTTCGTACAAGATCATAGCGCAAATGGCACCTATGTTCAATACAACGCCTTCGCTATGGCTGAAGTGGATTTGAAAACTATTGTTGGTCAGGTTTTCGCGATTGAAAACTCACCACGCCGTACAATTCAGGGCACTAACCCATCGTTCAGCTTGTTGGGCTTCGGTGTGAGAAAGCAGTTTGATAATAAGAAGGCCTCGATTGGTATTAACGTACTGCAACCGTTTAACAAGTATAAATACTTCGACCAAAACATAAGCAGCCCGGGATTGACACAAACCAGCAGCACCGCGTTTCCGTTCCGTTCGGTTGGTTTAACGTTTAGCTACAGCTTTGGCAAACTTACCTTTAGCAACCCTAAACAAAAAAGCAACAATCCTGATGATGAAAAACAGGATGACCAGGGAATGGGCAGCACACCAGCAGGTGGAGGCGCAAAATAATAAAACCACAATTGCATAAGTCAAAAAGGCCCTTGTTTTACGAGGGTCTTTTTTGTTGGATCAATATGCTTGCCAACCGCCGGGAACTTTCTTAAACCAAAATTTATTGTCTCTTCCAGTACCACAAGAACCAGCATTTTCTATCCACTCCGTTATTACAAGCCTACCGGTATTTTTATTATATAATGGATAGGAAATTAACATATAACCATACCCGAATTTTTTATGCCAGTGTTCTATTTTTTCAACTAAGGTATCATCAGGTTGTTTATATAAAGTTAACATTTGAGTATCTATTACAACCCTGGTATTGTTTAATTTATGTTGATTCCAATTCGAGTGAACAATGGGAAATTCGAAACGCTGGGGGGCTATTCCTTGATATTCTTTTGACGAATCTCCAGTAAATTGCTTGGTAAGTTTTATTGAATCGCGTTTAAATATATCATCAAAGTTTTCTCCAATCAATGGATGTATAAATATCCTACGTTTGGTTGGCATGGTATCCAATCTGGGTAGATAATATTTATTGATGAAGGCATATGCCTCGGCAGAATCCAATGGCCTAAAATCTAATTTTCGTTTTAGTTTTTCCAAGGTATCCTGGAACTGCTCATACTTAACATTTTTAGCATGCATACAACTGCTAAGAAATATTAAGGCTACTGGGATAAGTTTACGCATGGCTAAACGAATATATGATTATTCCGCATCCACATCAATACCTATCTGTTTCAGCAATAACGATGCATTAAAGGTTTTACATTCACCATGCTTCATTTTATAGTCGAATAGCATTTCTCCATTTACTACTTGTATATCGAAATAGAAGTTGCGAATATAATCAGGGTATTTCTTTTCCAGCTCCGCGATCTGCAAATCATGAGTAGCAACCATCCCCACTCCTTTTTTGCTGATAAGCTGCTCAATTACCGCTTTTGAACCAAGGTATTTATCAACCGAATTAGTGCCGCGTAGCATCTCATCTATCAAAAAGAAAACCTTATGCTCATTTTCAACGGCAGCCAGCAGCATTTGCAGGCGATCAAGTTCGGCTTTAAAGGTTGAGGTGCTTTCATTCAGGGAATCCTTAATACGCATATAGCTCACAATGGTAATCACCGATACGGTCATATCATCAGCACAAACCGGCGCTCCTGCTAAGGCCAATACGGTATTGATACCGATGGTACGCAAAAAGGTACTTTTACCAGCCATGTTTGAGCCGGTGATAATATCTATCTTAAAGGCATCATTCAGCTCATAATTATTGCTTACGCTGTATTTATTGCTGATAAGCGGATGGGCTATATTATTTGTGGTGATGGTGTAAGCCCCGCCATCAGCTATTTGAGGAAAGCTCCATTTTGGATAATTGATAGCTAAGGATGATAGGCTAATTAACGCCTCAAATTCGGCTATTACATCAAAAGCAGTCTCAATATCCTGTTTATTATCGCGTTTCCAGTTTTCAATGGCGATAACCTGTTTAAGCGACCATAAAAAGAAAACATTCAATACGAAGTTAACTATCATAATGAGGTTATATCCAAGCTTATTTATAAGCTTAGCCAGGCCCTCAATGCTTTTATTAGTTTGCCCGTTATTCAACTTTTGATTAAGCTCGGTGCATTTTGCCGACTGCCATTTTTCTACCTCAATTACTTTTAATACCACCGCGTAATCAGCCAGCACCTGGCCTATCTTATCAGCAATAGCCGCCGACTTCATGATAATCTCACCTTTTGAATTTAATACCAATAAATTAAAAATACCCAGAACTACAGCGACAAAGGTTATAGGAGCAAAATAAATGCTCGCTACAATGGCGGCTGACAATAGCAATGGTGCAATTTTGATATACACACTCAGCCATTTTTCGCCGGGAATGTCAAGCGGTAACTTCAGATAAGCAAATAGCACGTTCAGTTGGATTGCATCTTTGCTGTTGGCAAATAAAAGGCGGGCCTGCATGTCTGCCTTCCAATCCTGTTTTAAGGAAATTTCCTTTAAGGCATCTTGACGTGATAGAACAATATCCTTTTCCGAAGGCGCATTCAGCCAATCGCCGAGCTTACTATTGCCCGCAGCCGTTGCAGAACGGTTGATCAACTGATACAGCGATGAACTGCCAAAAATATCCAGATCGGCGCTGTAAAAGTGTTTATCATTACTAAATACGGCACCGTTATCATACATATTGGTGTGGTGCAGTATGCTATTAATTTCGTTTTCGTTCACCTTTACCAGGTTTTCAAAATACTTCTTTTTATCCTCAAACCCACTTTGTTTTGATACCAGCCAGGCAAAGCCAAAAAGTACAATAACAATCGCCACAGCAATAATGGTGAAGTTATTTTGCGTATTACCCAGGTAAATAGCTATCACCAATAACCCAATCAATCCCAGCCTCAAAAAGGAGTAGATATTGATCAGCTTTTTATATTTGTTTACTTCTGCGTTAGCAGCATCTATGCGTAGGTTATAGTTATTAATAGTATCCTGTTCCATTTGCGTTTAAAAAATCAAGCTAAATAAGCACTTATATTTTAAATAAACGCTTATTTTGTTTTTGATATGAAGATCACTTTTTTAACAGTCGGCAAAACTGAGGACGCTTATTTGAAAGATGGCATTGAAAAATATGTTAAACGCCTGAAACATTATACCCGTTTAGAGATGATCGATCTACCTGAGTTAAAAAACACCAAGGCCCTAACCCCTGAGCAGCAAAAAAGCAAAGAGGCCGAAATGATCTTAAAAAAAACTGTGCCTACCGACCATGTGATTTTATTGGATGAGAATGGTATGGAACTTACCTCAAAGAAATTTGCAGCCTATCTCGAAAAGAAAAACATCAGTGCGACAGCAAGTTTAATTTTTATTGTAGGTGGACCTTATGGCTTTGATGAAACCGTTTACCAGCGGGCCAATGATAAAATATCGCTATCGCGCATGACTTTTTCGCACCAGATGGTGCGCTTATTTTTTACTGAACAGTTGTATCGTGCCTTCACCATTATAAAAGGCGAGCCTTACCACCACGAGTAAATCTGGCTGAACTACCACAATTTTGTCACCGTCACATTTTTGTAAAAACCTTTTTTTGCTCTTTTAGATATTTGATCTAGCACCGATATTTATCTTATCGGTTAATTAAATGTCTTCCTATGCATCAAATTGCTACTGAACTGGTATCGGGGAAATTAATTTTCTTCTATATATTAATCATTTCAACCATCATTATCCACTATCGTGGTAAGGTGAGATATAAGTTTTTCAGACAACTCACGGATCACTCTACTTTTATGGCACCGATAAATGTGCCGATGTATGCCCTATCAGGTGTTGAAAATAAACCCTACATCAAAACCGAATCATTCCCGCAACTTAACTTACTAAAAGACAAATGGGAAACCATACGTGATGAGGCTTTGCTGCTGGAGCAGGAGGAACTGATCAAAGGATCGGATAAGTTAAACGATGTGGGTTTTAACTCCTTTTTCCGCAGGGGATGGAAACGCTTTTATTTAAAATGGTATGACGATTTTCATCCATCAGCAACCAAATACTGCCCACAAACGGTTGAGTTATTAAAACAGATCCCATCAGTTAAAGCAGCGATGTTCGCGGTATTACCCGCCGGCAGCGAATTGTTACAGCACCGCGACCCTTATGCGGGCTCGCTGCGCTATCATTTAGGTTTGATCACCCCGAACTCCGATGCTTGCAATATAGTGGTTGACGGGCAGCTATATACATGGCGTGATGGCGAAGATGTACTGTTTGATGAAACCTATATCCATCATGCGCAGAATAAGACCGATATTGACCGTATAATCCTTTTTTGTGATGTAGAGCGCCCGGTAAAAACCATGTTTGGACGCGGTTGGAATAAGTTCTTCGGCTGGTTTATTATGGCGGCGGCGGCATCACCTAATATGGGCGAGGATAAAACAGGTAACATCAATAAAGTATTCAGATACATCTATTCCATCAGGATTGTTGGTAAAAGATTGAAGGCTTATAACTACAATTTGTATTACGGTGTAAAATATGCGCTATTAGTGCTGATATTGTGGCTGATATTCATTAGGTAATTGTTTGGGATTGTTAATTTGGCTAGCTTTGCACTATGTCAGAGCATTCCCCTTCGCACGATCATTCACATTCGCATGATCACTCCCATTCACACGATCATGACCATTCGCATGGGTTATTCGGTCACCATCATCACGACGCTCCTAAAATTGATAATTTAAATGCAGCCTTTATTATTGGCATCATTTTAAACTCGGCTTTTGTTATTATTGAGGTGATAGCGGGTTTATATATACATTCTTTATCATTACTAACTGATGCGGGCCATAACCTGAGCGATGTTGCAGCACTTGCATTGGCATTATTAGCCTTTAAGCTAACCAAAGTAAGCTCAAACAATAAATATACTTACGGTTACAAACGTTCAACCATCATCGTATCGTTTTTTAACGCGGTTATACTGTTTGCCTCGGTAGGTGTAATAGTTTACGAGGCCGTAATCAGGTTTATACACCCGGCAACTATCGAAGGTGGCACTATGGCCTGGGTAGCCTTAATAGGTATTGGTGTTAATGCTTTTACCGCCTATCTTTTTGTTAAGGGTAAAGATGGCGACCTCAATATAAAAAGCACCTATATGCACATGGCTATGGATGCTGTTGTATCCTTAGGCGTAGTAATTTCGGGTGTTATCATCTACTTTACGCATTTCTACATGCTGGATAGTATTGTGAGTATTTTTATAGCCATCATTATTTTGCGTGGCACATGGAGCCTGTTAAACGACAGTTTACGATTGGAAATGGACGGGGTACCTAAAGAATTAAACCTCGACAAAATAAAAACAGAATTACTTAAAGCCAAAGGCGTTATTGATGTACACCACATGCATGTGTGGGCATTAAGTACTACCGAGAACGCGCTAACAGCCCACCTGGTTGTCGACCCGGAGCATTTGAGTACGTTCGATAATATCAAACACGATCTTCGCCACCGTTTGCAGCATCTGGATATTAGTCACAGTACATTCGAACCTGAATTTTCTACGGAAGATTGTAAGCATCAGGATTGCTAATTGCAGTATAAATATTAATACTTGCCATTGCGATTGTCTGAACCGCAATTTATAGAATTAAAGAATGATCAGAATTTCAAAAATTCAACACATTCCCAAAATTCGAGTTCAGACAGAAACGGAACTCACTCCCGCTGTCCGAAGTTTTTAACTTCGGACGACTATGACTGTAGTCTGAGACTGCAGCCATAAAAACCAATTTATTCGCTATACTTGTTTTTCCAATTATGAAGCGATTATTATCCAATTTAACTTTCCAGGTAATCACTGCCATTATATTAGGCATTGTTGTGGGTGTTTACTTTAAAGGATTTGCTCCTACCGCGCAAACCATCAGCAAAACATTCATCAACATGATTACTATGCTGATTGTGCCGATTATTTTTTGCACCATAGTATTAGGTATTGCTGGTGTTGATGATATGAAAAAAGTAGGCCGTGTGGGCGGCAAGGCGATATTATACTTCGAGATCATGACTACCTTTGCCCTTGTCATCGGCCTCATAGTAGCCAACGTACTTAAACCCGGCGAGGGCTTTATCAACCATCCAACTGTAGCTGCCAATGCCGATAAAATAGCTGGATATGAAAAAGCTGCCGCCGACATGCACTGGGGCGAGTTCTTTACGCACATTGTACCCTCCAATATATTTAATGCTTTCTCTACTGGCGATATTTTGCAGGTATTATTCTTCGCGATACTGTTTGGCTATGGCATCAGTAAAATGGGCGAAGCGGGTAAATCTATCGTTTCGGGTATCGACAAAATATCCAAGGTTTTCTTCAACATCATGAAGGTAATTATGCGGCTGGCACCCATTGGCGCATTCGGTGGGATGGCTTATACCGTGGGCACTTACGGTATCAGTACGCTACAGCCAATGATGAAACTAATGGGGTCGGTTTATCTTACCATGTTCCTGTTTATCTTTATAGTACTGAATATCGTTTGCCGCATTTACAAATTCAGTCTGTGGCATTATCTTAAGTATATTAAGGACGAAATACTACTGGTATTGGGTACATCATCATCAGAATCGGCCCTGCCGAGCATGATAGAGAAGATGGAAAAATACGGCTGTTCCAAATCAGTTGTTGGTTTGGTGATCCCTACCGGCTATAGCTTTAATTTGGACGGCACTACCATCTATATGTCGATGGCAGTTATATTTTTAGCGCAAGTTTTCCATATCGATCTCAGCATTGAACAACAACTGGTGATCATCGGCATCCTCATGCTCACCTCCAAAGGCGCGGCAGCAGTAACCGGTGGTGGCTTTATTGTGTTGACATCAACATTGGCAGCTATTAAGATTATCCCTATTGAAGGGGTGGCGATATTATTGGGGATAGACAGGTTTATGTCGGAAGCCCGGGCAATTACCAATTTAATAGGAAATGGTATTGCTACGATTGTGGTGGCGAAGAGTGAGGGGGAGTTTACCCCCCAGCCCCCTGAAGGGGGAGTTTTTGATTAGCATTCTCCTCCATGTCATTGCGAAGAACAAAGCAATCGCGAACTTTGTAAGACCGCTTTTCTACGTGCAATTGCTTCGTTCCTCGCAATGACAATGATTTCTCCCCTCTTTCCGCCACCGGCGAAGAGAGGGTAACCAGCGCAGCGCAGTCGGGTGAGTCAAATCGTCAACCACCCTCCCACCAAACTTTTACAAAAAAATTACGTCAACAGCATCGCAGGGCACAAAAATATTTTAGCTTTGCGCTTACTAAAAAAGAAAAACAGCAATGAGTGTTCTTGTAAACAAAGATTCAAAAATTATTGTTCAGGGTTTTACCGGTAAAGAAGGTACCTATCATGCTGAGCAAATGATAGCCTACGGTACGCAGGTTGTTGGTGGCGTTACACCAGGTAAAGGCGGCCAAACCCACCTTGACAGACCAATTTTTAACACCGTAAAAGACGCTGTTGATAAAACGGGCGCCGATGTATCTATCATATTTGTACCTCCTGCTTTCGCTGCAGATGCCATTATGGAAGCTGCCGAAGCCGGTATTAAAGTTATTGTTTGTATTACCGAAGGTATCCCTACAAAGGATATGATCCAGGTAAAAGAATATATCAGCGACAGGGATACACGCCTTATCGGGCCAAACTGCCCGGGAATTATCACTGCCGATGAAGCTAAAATTGGCATTATGCCGGGCTTTATCTTCAAAAAAGGTCACGTTGGTGTAGTTTCAAAATCAGGTACGCTTACTTATGAGGCGGTTGACCAGGTTGTTAAAGCCGGAATGGGTATCACTACCGCAATCGGTATTGGTGGCGACCCGATCATCGGTACTACTACTAAAGAAGCTGTTGAACTATTAATGAATGACCCTGAAACACATGGCATCATTATGATTGGCGAAATTGGAGGTGGTATGGAAGCTGAAGCTGCTCGTTGGATAAAAGCTAATGGCACTAAACCAGTAGTTGGTTTCATCGCAGGTCAAACAGCGCCTCCGGGCCGCCGTATGGGCCATGCTGGTGCAATTGTTGGCGGTGCCGATGATACTGCTGCCGCGAAAATGAAAATCATGACTGAATGCGGTATTAAAGTTGTTGAATCACCAGCTGAAATTGGTGCTGCAATGGCTGAGCTATTGAAATAATATCAAGTAGTTAGTATCGAGTATCAAGATATATGGGAAATCCTGGCTTATGGCCGGGATTTTTTGTTTAGGTGATTTGTTAATTAATATTATAAATTAGCAATACCAATTTAAAACCTATACCATGAAAAAAACACTCACCCTTTGCGTGCTATTATTTGCATTGCTAAATTTCTCATTTTGTTCATCCAATCCTGGCACACCGGTAGAAAAACCTGAAGACATATTAAAAAGTGATCACAGCTTTGTAAGCTATATAACTCAAACCTTAAGCATGTTAACTGAAAACTATACTGCTTATGATACCAATAATAAAGAAATAAGCAAACTGGAATTTTTAGAACAGGTTAATACCGGCCAATACTTATATGTGTTACTCAACTCTACCGATAACAAGCTCTATTTTAAACTATATAAACTTAATGGGGCAAAGGAATTATCCTATGGCCAAACCATTTATGCCTATATGCGTGGTACGTATGACGGTTATTTAAGAGTAGGCAAAAAGTTTTCCAATTTTGATTTTACCGATATTAACGGCAACCATTATACCAACGAAAACACCAAAGGAAAAATATTGGTAATTAAATATTGGTTTATACACTGTGGAGCATGTGTTGCAGAAATGCCGGAGCTTAATAAACTTGTTCAGCAATATAAAAACCGGAAAGACATCCTGTTTATAAGCGTTGCCCCTGATTCTACAGCTCTGTTGAAGGCATTCTTTAGCAAAACGCGTTTTGATTATGCCAATGTGGGCGATCAGCGGGCGTTTATTAATGATGATTTAAAAATAGATGAATTCCCCACCCATTTTATCATCAACAAACAAGGCGTTATTGTTAATGTTGTAGATAAGCCAGAGGAAATAGATTATTCGTTGAAGAACGACTTATAAAAGATAGAATCAAGATAAATTAAATCTCGGGCATAAGTCGGGATTTTTTGTTGGTCAAAGCTGTGTAAACATCCACCTCACAAACAAAAAACCTCCCCAATTTGTCGTATATTGTATCAAGTGAAAATCACTAATTCACTCAATCACTAATTCAAAAATAATAATGGAATACAATAAATTAACGCCTGAAGAAGAATACATAATACTACATAAAGGAACAGAGCGCCCATTTACAGGCTCCTTACTAAATAATAAAGCACAAGGCTTATATGTGTGTAAAAGATGCGATACGCCTTTGTATGATTCGGCTACCAAGTTTGAATCGCACTGTGGCTGGCCAAGTTTTGACGACGAGATTCCCGGAGCCGTAAAACGTGTACCGGATGCCGATGGCCGCCGTGTGGAAATTGTATGCGCTAATTGTGGTGCACATCTTGGCCACGTTTTCGAGGGAGAATACTTAACACCTAAAAACACCAGGCATTGTGTAAACTCGGTATCGATGAAATTTGTACCACTCGAGAATTAAAACTACAGGTTGTATCGCCTTGGCCGTAAAAAAACGGGCGGACAGGGCGGCTACAAAATATCTACCGTCATTTCAAAATGACAAAATTCTTACGGTGCTAATCCATGGCAGTTAACCCGCTCAAAGCAACCAAATTAAGGTGTCATTTTGTTAACAACTCGGCCTCTTGTTTAAAACTATCATTACAATTTTACCTCTTCCGACCCTTATATTTGGATTAATAAGTTCTTACAAAAGCTATACGGGTTAGCCGGTTATTTCCGGCATTAAAAGGGAACCATGTTAAAATCATGGGCTGACGTGCAACTGTGAAAATTGGTTGCAAGTTGCGAGCGATAAGTTAAAGGTCAAAAACTTTCAACTTATAACTTTCAACCTTCAACTAAAAGCCAGACACCTGCCTGCATAGCATGTCAAAACTTTCACGAATAAGGTTTTGCCAAAAGTCTTTTTTTATCACTGCTTCATCCGCGAACGCAGTCGGTTAATTGTCTTTTGTCAACACCAAAACTACAAGGCACAAATGAAACAGGAAGACGAATTATTACTCAGAGAGAACAAGGACAGGTTTGTGATCCTGCCCATCAAGTATCCCGCTATTTGGGAGATGTACAAAAAATGCGAAGCCAGCTTTTGGACTGCTGAAGAGATCGATCTTTCTGATGATATGAAGCATTGGGAAACGATGAACTCCGGCGAGAAGCATTTCATTTCGCACATCCTGGCATTTTTTGCCGCCAGCGATGGTATTGTGAATGAGAATTTAGCCATCAACTTTATGAGTGAGGTTCAATTACCCGAGGCACGTTGTTTCTATGGATTCCAGATCATGATGGAAAACATCCACTCTGAAACCTATGCCTTGCTGATTGATACCTACATTAAAGATCCGATTGAAAAAGATCGCCTGTTTCATGCCATCGATACGGTCCCCTGTGTAAATAAAAAAGCGGAGTGGGCTTTACGTTGGATCAACAACGGTTCATTCGCTGAACGTCTGATCGCTTTTGCTGCTGTAGAGGGAATTTTCTTCTCAGGTAGCTTCTGCTCTATATTCTGGCTAAAGAAACGTGGTTTAATGCCGGGATTAACTTTCAGTAACGAATTAATCTCTCGTGATGAAGGCATGCACTGCGAGTTTGCCTGCTTATTATATCGCATGCTGGAGCATAAATTACCAAAAGATCAGGCTACCAAGATCATTACCGACGCGGTAGAGATCGAAAAAGAATTTGTTACCGATGCATTACCGGTAAACCTGATTGGCATGAATGCCAAACTAATGAGCCAGTATATTGAGTTTGTTGCCGACAGATGGTTAGGCGAACTTGGTTATGATAAAGTATACGGCGCTACCAATCCGTTTGATTTTATGGAGATGATATCGCTGCAAGGCAAAACCAACTTCTTCGAAAAACGTGTTGGCGATTACCAGAAAAGCGGCGTGCTAAATGCAACAGCAGATAGCAAGAGCTTTTCATTAGATGATGATTTTTAATCGAGTATCATAGTTAGTATCAAGTATCTAGATTGATCAGCATGCTAACTATCGACTAAAACAATCAATACAAAAAACAAAAAAAGGAAATCTAGCTACTTGATACTAGCTACTAAGTACTAAAGAAAAAGCTACTAAATACCACGAGATATGTTTGTAATAAAAAGAGACGGAAAAAGAGAAACGGTAAAATTTGACAAGATTACCGCGCGCATAGAGAAACTATGCTATGGGTTCCATTTGGTTGACCCAATTGATGTGGCTAAAAAGGTGATTGAAGGTTTGTTTGATGGTGTTACCACCTCCGAACTGGACAACCTGGCTGCTGAAACCGCTGCTTCGTTAACCACTAAGCATCCGGATTATGCGTTACTGGCATCGCGTATAGCGGTATCAAACTTGCATAAAAACACGATCAAATCTTTCTCCGAAACTATGCGCAAGCTTTATGAGTATGTGGATGAGAAAACAGGCAAAAACTCTTCGTTAATAGCTGAAGATGTTTGGCAGGTAATACAGGATAATGCTGAGTTATTAGACAGCACCATCATTTATGATCGTGACTTTGGTTTTGATTACTTCGGTTTTAAAACCTTAGAAAAATCATACCTGTTAAAGGTTGAAGGCAAAATAGTAGAACGCCCTCAGCATTTATTCATGCGTGTATCGGTAGGTATCCACAAAGAAGATATCGAAAGCGCAATCAAAACATATCATTTAATGAGCGAGCGTTGGTTTACGCACGCTACTCCTACCCTTTTCAATGCAGGCACTCCAAAACCTCAAATGTCATCATGCTTCCTGTTAACCATGAAGGATGATAGCATTGAAGGTATATATGATACATTAAAACAAACTGCTAAAATCTCACAAAGCGCAGGTGGTATTGGTTTAAGCATCCACAATGTAAGGGCTACAGGTTCATATATCAGCGGTACAAATGGCACCAGCAACGGTATCATCCCAATGCTAAAGGTATTTAATGATACTGCCCGTTATGTAGATCAGGGTGGTGGTAAACGTAAAGGTGCTTTCGCTATTTATTTAGAGCCTTGGCATGCAGATGTATTCGACTTTTTAGACCTGCGTAAAAACCACGGTAAAGAAGAAATGCGTGCCCGTGATTTATTCTACGCTCTTTGGGTGTCAGATTTATTCATGCGTCGTGTAGAAGCTAATGAAGACTGGAGCCTATTCTGCCCGCACGAAGCACCGGGATTGGCTGATTGCTGGGGTAAAGAATTTGAAGCCCTATACGAAAAATACGAAAAAGAAGGCCGTGCCCGCAGAACTGTAAAAGCACAGGAACTTTGGTTCGCGATACTTGATGCTCAGGTTGAAACCGGTACACCGTACTTGTTGTACAAAGATGCTGCTAACGGTAAATCAAACCAGCAAAACTTGGGTACCATAAAAAGCTCGAACCTTTGTACCGAAATCATGGAATACACCGATGCTAACGAAGTTGCGGTTTGTAACCTTGCATCATTAGCATTACCAAGATATATTCAAAACGGTGTATTCGATCATAACAAATTATACGAGGTTACTTATCAGGCTGCCATCAATCTGAATAAGATTATCGATAATAATTACTATCCTGTTGAGGAAGCCCGTTACTCAAACTTACGCCACCGCCCTATTGGTTTAGGTGTACAAGGTTTGGCTGATACTTTCATCCAACTGCGTATGCCGTTTGAAAGCGAAGAAGCTAAAAAACTGAACATAGAAATATTTGAAACTATCTATTTCGCTGCGATGACCGCTTCTAAGGACCTGGCTATAAAAGATGGTGCTTATGAAACATTTAAAGGCTCACCATTGTCAAAGGGGCAGTTCCAATTCGATCTTTGGAATATAAAACCGGAAAGCGGCCGTTGGGATTGGGAAAACCTGCGTTTAGATGTAATGAATCATGGTGTACGTAACTCATTATTAGTTGCACCAATGCCTACAGCATCAACCTCGCAAATATTGGGTAACAACGAGTGCTTCGAGCCTTATACCTCAAACATCTACACCCGTCGTGTATTAAGCGGTGAGTTCATCGTGGTAAACAAATACTTACTGCGTGATTTAGTTAACCGTGGCCTTTGGGATACCGAGATGAAAGATAAGATCATCACTGCAAACGGTTCTATCCAGGACATCGCTGAAATACCTGCTGACGTAAAAGAACTGTACAAAACAGTTTGGGAAATAAAAATGCGCAGCATTATTGATATGGCTGCTGACCGTGGCGCTTATGTTTGCCAATCGCAATCATTAAACCTATTTATCAATGCGCCGAACGCTTCTAAACTAACTTCAATGCATTTCTACGCATGGAAAAAAGGTTTAAAAACAGGCATGTACTATTTGCGTACGCAAGCGGCATCGCAAGCAGTTAAATTTACTGTTGAGAACCAGGGCGGCAAAAATATGGATGCGGTAATACCTGAAGTAGTTGCTGAATTGACTAACGATGTACCTGCTGGCCCATCATGTTCAATGGAAGAAGGCTGCGTAACTTGCTCTGCATAACATTTTTTTGAGCACCCGTTAAGATTTAATCTGTAGTTAATAATTAATAGTTAAAGCTATATTATTTTCTACGGATTTATTTTTTACTGCAGATATTTTACTACTTTTAGGCATTCAACCTCACCGTATGTATCATATTTTCAGTGCAGTATGCTGCAAAAAACCTTTTAAGACAATAATTTTAACAATTTTAATTGTGTCATTATATACATCTGTAAATGCGCAAATGTACTCTGCCACAGCCCCTCCAAAACGCAATAATGGTGGGCTAACCTATGGGGGCGATAATGGCAGCGGAGATGGCGACAGGTCGTGGGCATTATCCTTAAGTGCAGGTTATGATGTACCACAAGGCGATATGGGTTCAACATTTAAGGCAGCACCAACGTTTAGCTTTAGTTATTTAAATAACTACAACAACTTTACCTTTAATGCAAGCCTTGGTTATGTATCCTACAAACCAAAATCTGATACCGCTTATTTTGTAGGTAACGACCCAACACAAGGATACATCCAATACGGAAGTTTTAACTCTATACAGCTATATACAGGCGCTGCATACAATATTTCAATATCAAATAACGCCAGATTTTATTTGGGGTTTGATATAGGCAGTTATTTTAATTCTTTTAAATATAGCACAAATGACGGCCAGGGCAATATAAGCACTTATAACACAACATATAGTCAGCAGTTTATATCACCTAAACTAGGCGTTGATGTTATGATAAGCGACAATTTAAGTTTAGGTATCCAAGCTAAATACAATTTTATATTCTCTGGTTCTGAAGCTGATAATTTAGATTTCACTACAGATGATGCTTATGTTACTTCCAGTTATACTGCGGTGTCTTATAAAACGTTTTCAGGACATATAGCATTAACCTATCATTTTTATTAGTGATCCATTCCAAACACGAAACAGTACACTGCGAACGCTGCAAAGCACCATTTGAATGCAAGGCAAATTCATTTACAAAATGCCAGTGCGCCAAAGTGCAGCTTACCTTAAATGAAACACAATATGTAAGCGAACTTTTTGACGGCTGCTTATGTGCTAATTGTTTATTGGAATTACAAAAGGAATATAAAACAGAACACGGGCTGACATAGGCAAAGCAAGGTTTAGATAAAATAAAAAGAGGCTGTCTCAAAAGTGAGGCGGCCTTTTTTTATTTTAAGACGATTTTCGTAACTTAAAGTCATGGGAGCGAAAGTAGTTTTTAAGCCATATGACCCTGACCAGTTAACGGTGCTGCCG
>Ga0302300_1000377_pt1 | contig 32231 bp, 35 predicted proteins | sample III_Palsa_E1_1_FD_198756 | JGI IMG/M metagenome (GOLD analysis project Ga0302300, IMG submission 198756) | Peat permafrost microbial communities from Stordalen Mire near Abisko, Sweden - III_Palsa_E1_1 | ecosystem: Environmental > Terrestrial > Soil > Palsa > Peat permafrost | place: Sweden...
TAAACTTAAAATAACTGATTCTTAAATTTGAATTTGAGTTCATTCACCCTTAATTGTAACTCGGGGGAGAGTTTTTCAATAAGGCCTTCTTGAAGTTTGATAGTTGGTCCAGTTGGGAAATTAACATATTCAATTTCATAGTTATATTTACTCCATTCAGTCTGAAAATCAGTATTATCTTTAACTAGTTCTGAAAATTGATTTTTAAACTCTAAAAATTGTCGAGACATATCTTTCATTTAGTAAAAGTAGCTGAACAATTATTTAAAAAACAATTTATTTTAGTTTGTTACAACAACCCGATAGTCATTAAAAATAATATAAAAAAATTAACGGAGTAAACGTCTCATCCTTTCAACTGAATGAAAACCAGGATAATAAGTTGTATAATAACCATCTTGATTTATGACTATAATCGGACCTTCATCATAGTAAAGTAGTTGGGTACGAAAAATGCGGAGATGAATAATGTAGTTACGGATAAGTTTCATTTATATAACTTATTATTTATGAACTCACTACACTTCTTCCTCTTTTTTGGAACCTCATTCGTACAATAAGATTGCCAAAAAGAATCAGGTGCTGTAAACCTGTAACATTTTAATTTACTAGGACAGGTTTGGTTTGCACATTTTGAAATATCAGGCATGGATTAAAAGTATAATAATTGAGTGTATAGAAAGTATAATTTATAATTTTTTCAACCCTACCCTTTTGTAAAAAATATAAAATGACTATCCGGTTGTTGTAACAAAACTCAAACTTAATTATTCTAAAATAAATTGTTTTTTCAGTTACCTGATTTCTCACATTTAAACGCTGTTGATAAATGAACATCAACAGCGTTAACTTTTTAAAATATATGAGTAAATCAGAAAAAACAAAATGGCTATTATTAGTCGCAAGAGGAACAGTTCAAGGTGCATTAATTGTATTAAAACACTTTCTATAATCCTTACATTTTTTAGCCGAACAGCAACTATCGTTACATAGTTGCTGTTTTTGTTTCTACCTAAATTTAATAATACTCTTCAATTAAAAAAGAATAAGTTTCAAAACTGGTTTATTATCTCTCAATTTTTTATTTACTTTGATCTAATTATAATAGCGAACTCGTTTAAGTCACCGAACCGTCGAAATTTCAGGACTAAACATACGAGGAATGATTTTGCCTACGCCATAGCGTGGGGTTATCACTTCGTATGTACGCTTTTCGACGGGCGTGGTGACTTGGTGAGGCTCCACGCTTACTTTTTAGTCACCAATGATAGGAGCTAGTTGGTATTAACCAATCCTGTCATGTTTAAAAAAATCACACTAATTGGACTAACTGTACTTCTCTTTTCCTGTAACCAAACTCCTACCTTATCAACTGATGATATGTTTGTAGGCAAGTGGGTTTATTACAAAACTATTCCATATCAGAAAGAAGACCATTCACAAGATGGTATGGTTTCATCTCTAACAAAGGAGGCAGATACTAATGAGACTTATTCATTTTCCCTTTATACCGGTCAAACTGTATTATTCTCTAAACAGGATGATAGTACTTTGACAGGAGTTGGAAATAATATGAAGGTTATATATATCAGTTCAACTAAACATATAGCCCTTGTTTTTAACCAAACTGATGGTATTGAATTTAGTAAATTGAAATGACTTTTAGAAGGAGTAGGGTACTTTCTCTTCTCAGTTTTTAAAACTTTATAATTGCAAAATCCCGCCTATCAGGGGCGGGATTTAAAATCGTAAATGTAAGTATATGAATTTTGAAAATTATTATCGAAGCAACCATCAACCTCCAAAATACTGCAGCTTTACTAACAATATGGTTATCAGCTATTATCCTGATAAAACATTATAAGAAGCTATTTAAACATCTACTATCTAAAATTAACTAAAAGATTAGTTAAAAAAGAATTTAATACCAAGTATCATTAATACCAGCTGTTATCATACGATCAAACAAGTCACTCTTAAAATTCCTGCGGTTAAGTTTATAACAGAATTCATCTAAGTAATTTTGTAGATAATCATGACCAATTGAATGGTGTGTACCTAAGAATAAACGTTTTGAATTGGCGATTACTGTATGTACCCAAGGCAGTGTTTTATGTGCCTCTTTCGATGGTACAACGTTTGATATGTGTTTACGGATAACTTCAGTTGAACGGCTGTACCCACGCCATCCGTCTGTTACTATTGTTGAGTTTGGATCCAGCGACTTTTTTAGTTCATAATTGATACCAGTTGAAGAAAGATCATCAATAGTAACCATTTTAACAAAACCCATTACTCGCTTCTTTTTATGTTTATCCATTTGTTGAGGGTTCGGGAAAGATTCAACCATTACCAATACTTTTTTCTGTTTTTCTGAACCACGTCCTCTTTTTTGTGTAGCCTCTTTTATCAGATTACCTAACTCATCACGTTCAGGAATAGTAACTACTTCATAAAAACCTTCGTCTACCTCAATCTCACCTTGTAACTGATATTTACTATCTCGTTTACCCATTGTTTTACGGATTTTCTGCATCATATACCAAGTGGATTCATAATTGGCTAATCCGAGTTGACGCTGCATTTCGAGTGCAGAGAATGATTTTTTAGTAGAGGTCATTAAATGAAGTGCCATAAACCAAAACCGAACAGGTATATGAGACTTTTCCATAATGGTACCCGACCGAAGGTTTAAACAGGTTCCACAGGCTTTACATTTCCATAATTCACGAGTACGAATCCAATAATGAGATGTAGAACCACAGGTACATACAACACCTTCGGCTTCTCTCTTTTGCTTTAAATAATCCCTACAAGTTTGCTCATCAGGGAAACGGCTGTTAAAATCTATTAAGTTCATTATCAATGTTTTATACCTAAATATAACGATAAGAACCTTGGCTACCAACCAATTAGGACAGAGTTTTGAACAGATTTTAGACTATTTTAAAATAAATTGTTTTTATGGATATGGTATAGCTTTTCTTTGCTAAATGATAAAACCCCTAACAGCAGGAAAGTCTTTTTAACTTTATCTTACCATCAGGGGCTCGAGCCAATGGGCGGCCAATTATCTAAATCGTGTATCCTTCAGAGTTAGAGCTCTGGGGGATTTTTTATATCCCTACTGCAAATATAATAATTAGTTATTTGGCTCTATACTCTTTTTTAAATTAAATAGTGAATTTATTTTAAAATAGAAAGAGCTGACTTGCGGGTCAGCTCCTAAAATTCAACCACCGTAAAAAGAAACATTGAGCCAGCAAGCTCCTTGGTAAATTTGATCCCTGAGCCCGACAGCTCAGGGTTTTTTGTTATATCTAAATATATGAAAAGTAAGCGTTACATTCAACTAAAATTTTGAAAATGAAAACCATTACAGATATTCTTGACATTGTTTCATTACTAATTCAATTAGGGGCGGCGGTGGTGATGTTTAAAAATAGTCCAATTAATACAATTACAGGCACTCAGCTTGGTGGTAACTATGATAAGTCAATACCTGATTTAAAAAATAAGAGGCTTAAAAATGGGTTTAGACTACTAGCTATTGGTATTTCAATTTCAGTTATATCACTTTTATTAAAGGATTTTTACCTATAAAGTTTTGTTACAACAACCGGATAGTCATTTAATTTTATTTGCAATTAGTAAAAAATATAATAAATTAGTAGGAAATAAACCTTACATGGAACCCGAACAGGCTATAGATGCAATCATAGAAACCAATGATTGCGACCTATATATATTAAGTGCAACTATTAGTGACACTACAGTAGATGCGCTAATAAATATAATCCGACATAAATCAATAAAACGAACTAATTGTTATCTAATACTGACTACCTATGGTGGAGACCCTGATGCTGGATATAGATTGGTACGTCTGATAAAAAAATATTATACCAATTTTGTTCTTTACGTTTTAGGATCATGTAAGAGCACAGGTACACTAATTTCTCTTGGTGCTGATGAAATCGTTATGGGCGACTTTGGAGAGTTCGGCCCTTTGGACATTCAGTTAACCAAAGATGATGAAATGTCAAGTTTATCGGGTCTTAGTTATACTCAAAGCATCGAGTCACTTACAGAACAAATTTTTAAAACTTTTGAACATAGTTTTTTAGCATTAAAACAAAGGAGTGCCGGAACTATAACAACAAAAACCGCAGCAGAAATTAGTTCAAAACTTGCTGTTGGTTTACTATCTCCAGTAAGTGCCCAAATAGACCCAATTAAACTCGGAGAGGTTTTAAGAGCAATAAACATTGCAAAAGCATATGGAAATAGAATTGCGCCAGACAAGTCCGATTTAGTAACAAAATTAATAGAAGATTATCCAACGCACGGTTTTGTTATTGATTACGACGAAGCCAAAACAATTTTTCCAAATGTCAGATTAGTAAATGAAACCGAGAGGTCGCTCGAAAATGCTATATTTCATATAGTTAGAAAAGAACAAAATAATGTTGTAGACGAACTGTTAAAATCTGAAGATCTAATTGAACCAGTTGAGGTAGTGGATGCTGATGAAGCTGTAATTGAAACAGAAAATGGTAATTTAAATGAAGAAGATAACCAACAAGATCAGGAACAACCACAAGCAGAGTAAAACCTTTTTTATTAAAAATTACGTATTATAAACTTTACAATATTTAGATTGTTAATACAACTATAAATTATATTTTTGACAACAATTAAAACTTCGACATAATGGCATCCCTTAACAGAAAAAATTCAAAAAACATCGTTACAGTTAGCGAGGCTTTAAACAACGTACAAAAAGGAACGGTTAAGATTTCGAATGTGACATTTGTAAAAAACTTAGTTCGAAATTCAGGTAGCGCCCAACACCCGCAACAACATCGTCTATCTTTTGCACAATTGAGGCATATTTAAAAATAATTAATTAAAATTTCAAGCGGCTAAAATGCCGCTTTTTTTATGCCAAAATTTATTTATAACAAAATGAATTATATGCTTGACCGTTCAAGTATTTTCATTATCTTTGTTGTATGAATAAGTTACCAATCGCCAAAAAAGTACAAATCATCAACATGCTTGTTGAGGGTATGTCATTAAGAGCCGCTTCAAGGATTTCAGGTTGCTCTATTAACACAGTTACAAAGCTGTTAGTTGATACTGGCAAAGCCTGTCAGAATTTCCACGATGAAAACGTACATGGCTTAAATTCAACCCGTATCGAGGCTGATGAAATATGGTCGTTCGTTTACTCGAAACAAAAGAACGTAGCTACCAATATTGCAGACGTTGAGGGCGCAGGTGATGCGTGGACATGGACTGCTATTGATGCAGATAGTAAAATGATTGTGTCTTGGTTTGTTGGTGAGCGTGATGCAGAGGCGGCATATAGCTTTATGTGCGATGTAAAAAGCCGTTTGCGGAACAGGATTCAACTTACTACAGATGGTCACAAAGCCTATTTAAACGCTGTACCTGATGCGTTCGGCTCAAAAATCGATTATGCTATGCTTATCAAGATTTATGGTGAGCCAGCGGGTTCTAATCAGACTGAGCGCAAATATAGTGCAGGAGATTGCACAGGTTTTGAAAAGAAGCGCATTATAGGTAAGCCAATTGCCGAAAACGTTTCTACCTCTTATGTTGAGCGTCAAAACTTAACTATGCGTATGCACATGCGCAGGTTTACCCGGTTAACTAACGCTTTCTCTAAGAAAATGGAAAATCATTGCTATGCGATTGCTTTACACTTCGTGTATTACAACTTCGCTAAAATTCATAAAACAATCAGAGTTACCCCGGCTATGGAAGCGGGTTTAACTAAGGATGTTATGACAATCGAGGAAATAGTAAGGTTAGCGGATTAATTATAGCTAACTTGTTCATATATTTAAGCCACCTAACAAGTGGCTTTTTTATGTTTAAAAATCCGTTTTCTTTTAAAGGCTCTATTGGGCGTGGAGAATATACTATTAGCATCTTAATAGTAGTAGTAAATATATTTTTATTGCCTTATATAATTTACGAGTGTCCAGATAGTACGATTGAGTTACAAAATGTATTTATTGGGTTAGGGCTGTTGTTTTTTATCTTATTAATTTGGTTTAAAATAGCGCAAAGCACCAAAAGGTGTCACGACTTGGGGGAAAGTGGATGGTGGCAGTTGTGCCCTTTTTATTTTCTCTTATTATGTTTTAGTAAAAAACCTACGAATAAAAAATAAATTCAAACTGAGACACTACCCGATTTTCAATCATTATAGCCGTCCCAAAAAAATATCACACAAAATGTAACAAACCTGATACAATTACGTTCAAGGGATAAATAAAGAGATATAATTAAAAGGAAATAGTAATGGTAGCTTTAATTTTAGCTTTAGTCATCATCAACGCGGTGATGATAATCTCGCACAATTACGACAATAAAAAAAGGAAAATTTCCTAAGCCAATAGCTTAGCTAAGTTAGCGGTTTCTTCATCGGCCAGTTTTTGCAGCGGGCCCGATGCCACCATTTTCATCATCATATTTAAATCGGCCGTAATGGTAAACAGCGCTTCGGTGCCGTTTTCGTTGGCAGATAATTCCCATTTCAATTCCAGCTCGAACGGTGGTTTTTCGGCAGGTATTATCCTTATTACGGTATCGGGGGTACGTTCTTCAATCTTCAGTGACAGCTTTATCATATTGCGGATATTAAAGCTCGCCTCATCAGGGGTTGATGTCCAATCGGATATATCATCAGTCATTAATTGCTGATGATTATTCATATCGGCCAGGTAGTTGTATACTTCGGCTATGGATTTGTTGATGGTTATGGTGCTTTGGAAAGTATTCATTTTTTCAGTTTGCAGTTATTAGTTGGCAGTTTGCATTTCAAAAATAAATTGTGTTAACCGTTAAAAGATACTGCCAACTGCTAACTGAACACTGCCAACTGCTCTATTTTCCCCAAACAGAAGGATCCTCGCGCCATTGTTTTAGTACAACGGCATCTTCGGCAGATATGTATTGGTTCAGTTCGGCATATTTTATCAGCGCGCTGTAGTTAGATAGGGTAACAAAAGGGCATTTAGCCTGTTTGAAATTTTCCTCAGCCAAATTAAATTCATAGCTGAATATTGCGGCCAGTCCTGCTACATCATAGCCTGCGTCGCGCAGGGCGTCAACAGCTTGCAGGCTGCTTTTGCCGGTAGATATCAAATCTTCAATTACTACAACCCTTTTACCGGTTACTACATCGCCCTCAATTAAATTACCTGTACCGTGGTCTTTTGGTTTTGAACGAACGTAGATAAAAGGCAAGCCTAATTCCTGCGCTACTAATACGCCCTGCGGTATGCCCGCAGTGGCTACACCTGCAATACAACCAACAGCGCCAAACTTTTCCTGTATCAATTGTGTTAACTTTTGACGGATATAGGTGCGCACGGTTGGGTGCGACAGGGTTACACGGTTATCGCAATAAATAGGCGACTTCCAGCCCGATGCCCACGTAAAAGGATTATTAGGTTGTAATTTTATTGCTTTAATTTGCAACAGAAACTCGGCCACTTGCTCTTCGGCCTCACTATTATTAAACATGGCTCAAAAATACAGAATTTATATTAATGAAAAGGTAATTCTGATAACAGAATCGGAACCTAAAAAAGTGGAAAGTTATGAAAAGATTGACGGCCAGACCTTTGACCTGAAAATAATTTACACCTGGATAGTGAGGCATCACAGCAGGTTTTTTTATATACTTTGCGATGATGCCAAGGCTTATATGAAAACGATAATAGCTAATATTACGCTTATTGAAGCCGCCGGCGGCCTGGTAAAAAATGTTGAGGGCCAATATTTATTTATTTACCGCAATGATAAATGGGACCTGCCAAAAGGCAAAGTTGAAATAGATGAGCCAATTAAAGTTGCCGCTGTGCGCGAAGTAGAAGAGGAGTGCGGCATACAGGTAAGCAAACTGGGCAAAAAAATATGCAAAACCTATCACGTTTACACCAGCAAGGGCGAAGTTGTGCTAAAAAAGACGCATTGGTACAGTATGCGCTATAAAGGCATTGGCAAATTAAAACCGCAAACTGAAGAGGGTATTACCGATGTGCGCTGGTTTAAAAAAGGCTATATCGATGCTATTTTGCTGAATACTTTTCCATCCATTTTAGATGTGCTGGTAAAAAAGGAATTGATTACAGAAAAGCCAGCGCTTCTTTCGGAATAAACTGGGCTACATCGCCGTTGTAGCGCATAATTTCGCGCACTATTGATGAGCTGATGGACGAATATCCCGGCTTGCTCACAATAAATATACTTTCTATATCGGGGGTTAGGGCGTGGTTCATTTGGGCTATGGCCTTTTCGTACTCAAAATCTGATACGGTACGTATGCCGCGTATCATGTAATTGGCATCAATGCTTTTACAAAAATCAACCGTTAAACCTTCGTAAGCTATCACATGTATTTTGGGCTCGTAAGCAAAAACGGCGCGCAGCATTTGCTGGCGGGTTTCAATACTCAGCAGGCTTGCTTTTGAGCTGTTAACCCCAATACCGATATATACCTTATCAAACAACCCTATCGATCGTTTTACAATATCAACGTGGGCCTTGGTAACAGGATCAAACGAGCCGGGAAAGAGGGCGATATTCATAAACAAATGTAAATAATTGAACCAGGATTTAACAGATTTTTATGATTTATACGATGTTTATATTTTTTCCTGTAAATAGCGTTTTTGTTCCGTAGGAACATTTGGTTGGTAGAAAAATGATACCCTTTGTTTTTCGTTCCATAGGAACGATTGGTGATTTGATTATATTGCCAATAATAAATAGAATGAAATATGGCAAATAGCTATACCCAGATCCATGTTCAATTTGTTTTTGCGGTAAAATACAGAACAGCGCTTATTGGCAACGATTGGAAAGAAAGACTGCATCAATATATTACAGGTATTTTCCAGGAAAACAAACACAAAATGCTCCAAATAAACAGCATGCCCGATCATATCCATATTTTTATTGGCATGAGGCCACATCAATCAATTTCCTCATTGATACAAAATGTAAAAACTGAAAGCAGTAAATGGATTAAAGCACAGCATTTTTGTTCTCAGCCTTTTGCCTGGCAGGAAGGCTATGGTGCTTTTTCTTATTCAAAAAGCCAGGTTCCTGATGTTGTCCGATACATTAAAAATCAGGAAATGCATCATAAGAAGGAAACATTCTTAGATGAATACAGGAAATTTTTAACAGTATTTGAAATTGAATGGGATGAGCAATACATATTTGAAGAACCGGAATAGCACCAATCGTTCCTACGGAACGAAAAAAAGATGATCTATTTTTCTACCAACCAAATGTTCCTACCGGAACATAGGCACTAAATGACACATTAGCATAAGAATTAAGCAAGCCCGCGTAATTTTTATCCAATAAATCACTTTGATTCTTGTTCCCCTCATTCACATCCTATCCTCCAAAAAACGAAAATGACGAATGCCCATATGTCCTTTGCTCGATAAAAGCAGGGTGGTTACTCAAATTTTGCAGCGATTGGTGCTCTACAATCAGTAAACCGCCGGGCAACAGCAGGTTTTTATCAAATATGAGCTTTGGTATTTCGGGTATTTGGTTGAGGTCGTAGGGCGGGTCGGCAAAAATGAGGTTGTATTGCTCGGTTTCCAGTTGCAGGTATTTAAAAACATCGGCTTTGTAAGTTTTTATTTGTTCCAGCTTATGCTGGCGCGAGGCATCCTTTAGGTAATTAATACAATGGATACTGCGGTCGATACTAACCACTTCATCCGCGCCGCGCGAGGCAAATTCCATAGATATGCCGCCGGTACCGCTAAATAAATCCAGTACTTTAATGCCTTCAAACTCAATTTTATTTTGCAGGATATTGAATAATGCCTCTTTGGCCAAATCGGTAGTGGGGCGTACGGGCAGGTTTTTTGGCGGGTTTAAACGTAAGCCTTTTAATACACCTCCGATGATACGCATAACGATAAAGCGGCAAGCGCCAATATTTTTTGTGAAGGTATTTCAGCAGGCAGACTTAAGGGGCGAAGGTGATTTAGTTCAACCCCGTTAAAAAACTGGCTCAAGCGGCCGGCATTGCTATCATCAATTATGATATCGCCGCTTAAAACTAAATTAAGGTTTTCGGGCTTTAGCTGCAATTCCTGGGTTACGTATACAGCATAATACGCCAGCTCATCACTATTGTTAAAGTAAAAAGTGTTGTAAAAACGCAGCTTGTTATTGGCGAAATATAAAATTTCAACCTGTTTTTTATCCAGGTTAAGGTATAGCTGGTCCGGGTGCGGCTGACTGGCGGCAATGGCGGCAATCCAGCCTTTGGCCATAAAAACCGTTTTATCCAAACCAAATTTCTCTGCCTGGGCTATAATTTTATCGTCCTGTTTGTATACAACATAGTTTATGTCGTCCAAAGGCTGGGCAAAAACTTTTTCGGTGGGTTTTACATCCAAAAAGCGGGCTAAATCGCCAAGGTGATTGGCATTATATAATACTTCAGGTATCAGCGTAAAGCCGCTTGCGGGCAGGCCAATTACCCGGTTTTTATAATCGTAGGTAAGCAGGTCGTGTTCCTCGGCCGGGTCGTCAAGCTCTTTATAATCACAATCCTCGGCCCAGGCCATTAAGCGGTTTTGGTAAATAACCGCGTACGAAAAAGCGTTAGCATGTATTTGCAGCAATAAACTGTAATTATTGTTTACCTGGTACAGGCTAAAATTCTCTTCGCGGTAATAGCTAACTTGTTCACTCATGCTCTTGAGCAAAAGTAATATTTTTTAATAACACTAATGACACCCTATTTTAACTCTTGTGAACAGTTATGGTGAAACACCCACCACAGGCAAAAATAACTTAATCAGTTTTTGATGTAACGTTAAGAGTACCCATGTAGTCATATATAATAAAAATACCAACCTGATATGAAATATATTTACTGTGTATTATTTATGGCCATCATGGGCCTGAAAACTACTTACGGGCAGGTCAAAAGCGCCGCCCCCAGGCTGTTTGTTGATAGCGGTATAGTGGTGTGGGATTATCATTCAAAAAACATTGGCGAAGATTATACCATTTATGTGAATGTTCCATCGGGCTACGATACTACAAAAACCAATTACCCGGTTTTATACCTTACAGATGGCGACTGGAACCTGAATATGGCTATAGATTGTTTCAGTATGCTGGAACAGGATTATGAAACCACCGACCCTATAATTGTAGCCATTGGTTATGGCAGCCGCGAAAATATGCGGGCACGCGATTTTGAACCCGACAAAGGCGGTCCTAAATTTTATTCATTTATCGCAGATGAGGTGATGCCATTCATTAACAGTAAATACCGTGTAAACGGTAATAATGCTTTGTACGGTTATTCATACGGTGGCATTTTTGCTACCTGGGTGTTGTTTGAACATCCGGATGTTTTTAAAACCGTTTTTATAGGTGCGCCTGGTAATAACGGCAGGGACCTGATGCCTGCTGCCAAAAAATATTTTGCTAATCATACCGATTTAAATAATAAGGTTTTTGTAGGTGTGGGGTCATATGAGCATGAAACGGCCGGCAATATTGATAGCTTTAAAACCTACCTGTTAAATAAAAGTCTAAAAAACCTCGACCTGAAAACGGCTATTGCGCCCGATGCTGGACATGGTACTGCCCTGGCCGCGGTGATGCAAAGCGCTATGAAGTTTGGCTATTGTAAAACCCATACCGAAATTCATCAAACAGCAGAACAGCTGAAAAGATATACCGGAAGTTATACGCTTAAATCAATGCCGAAGATAAAGTTCAGGTTGTTTACTGTGGGTGATGCGCTCTATTTTCAGCAGGGTGATAATTTACCTGTTCATTTTGTGCCTTGTGGCGATGATAGCTTTTTTATGTATGAAAACGAATTGACGACCATATACTATAAAGAAAGCGACGGAAAAAAATATATACTTTCCGGCCAACCCGGTCAAAAGCTTACCCGTTTAGATAAGATTGATTGATTATACAATTTAGCGTTTTGTCGACGTTTTCACCGCACCAGCTATTCCTGGTGGTGCGGTGAAAACACCGACCACAGGCAAAAAATATGCAGGTCTCTACATCCTATTGTGGACAATATTTACCACCATCAAAATTTCTTACCTTTATCCTGTGCCAGCAGAACATATCCTCAAAGCCTTCCCGCACCCGCCCACGCCGCAGCAGCTTGAACTGTTTGCGCGGTTGGATGCTTTTATCAGCAGCGATAAAGGCAACGAATGTTTTATACTGAAAGGCTATGCCGGCACGGGCAAAACCACGGTTTTGAGCGCCTTGGTGAAGGCTTTGCGCAGCTACAATTATAAATCTGTTTTACTGGCGCCGACAGGGCGCGCGGCAAAGGTAATTACCAGCTATTCGGGCCGGAAGGCGTTTACTATTCACAAGCGTATTTACCGTAAAAAATCGGCATTGAATGTGGATATGTCGTTCATGATTGCTGATAATTTGGCTAATGATACGCTGTTTATTATTGATGAAGCGTCCATGATTTCGGATGAAATCAGCGGCAATAACCGGGAAACCCTGCTGCACGATTTGGTTAAATACGTTTACAACGATAAAAACTGTAAGCTGCTGCTGGTTGGCGATACCGCGCAGTTGCCGCCGGTAGGATCGGACGAAAGTCCGGCGCTGGACGAGAACCTGATGAAAGCCGATTATGGCCTCAGCATTTTTAGCTATGAATTAACCGATGTACTGCGCCAGCAAAAGGATTCGGGCATATTGTATAATGTTACCAGGATACGCGATATTATTAGGCAGGAAGAAATTGTTACGCCGCAGATAGTCACCAAAAACTACAAGGATGTGTACCGCATGAACGGCGATAAGCTGGAAGAAGGTATCAATTACGCCTATAACAAATACGGCAACGAAAATACGCTCATCATCTGCCGCTCGAACAAAAATGCTAACCTGTATAACCGCCAGATACGCGGCCGCATTTTATGGCGCGAGGAAGAACTAACAGGTGGCGACCAGATAATGGTGGTGCGAAACAACTATTTCTGGCTGCAGGACCAGGAGGAAGGCAGCACCGGCTTCATAGCCAACGGTGATATTGCTAAAATACGCAAGGTGCGTAAGTTTGAAGAAATTTATGGTTTCCGCTTCGCGGATGTACAACTGGAGTTTACCGATTATGTCGAAGACCCTATTTTAGACTGCAAAATTATGCTGGACACGCTGTATTCCGAATCGCCGGCCTTGCAACCGATAGACCAAAAACGCTTTTATTTAGAGGTGATGAAGGATTACGATCACATCACCAATAAGCGCCAAAAACACGAAGAATTAAAGCTTAACCCATACTATAACGCCCTGCAAATAAAATTCGCCTACGCCATTACCTGCCATAAAGCCCAGGGCGGCCAATGGGATGCCGTTTTTGTTGACCAGGGTTACCTTACCGAAGATATGGTAAACATGGATTTTTTACGCTGGTTTTACACCGCCTGCACCCGCGCCACCAAGGAGCTTTTTTTGGTAAATTTTAATGATAGGTTTTATCAGACGAAGCAGGAGGATAGTTTTTGATTAAGTTGGGCGTTGCCTTTGGCCCGCGCTATCCGCTCATACTGCACAGGCCTTAGCCACAAGGCCGGTACCCGCTGCTATCGCTAACGCAAATTGTCTGAACCATGATTTTTAGGATTAAGGGATTCGCCTGATGTTTAAAGTGTTTTTTTCGTTTTTTCTGTTTTTTTCGTTGGAAGTGTTTAAAGTGTTTTTTTTGTTTTAATTGTTTTTTATGTAATCTGTGTTTTGATTGTTGTTACCGTTTTTCATGTATTAAAACAAAACTCAGAATAACATCTCCTATTACCATCATCAAAAATAATCTGCACATTTGCACATCTGCATATTTGCACATCAATACAACATGCACTTCCTGTATCCCGCATTTTTATTCGCGTTAATTTCACTGGTAATACCCGTGTTGGTACACCTGTTTAATTTCCGTAAATATCAAAAGGTATATTTCAGCAATGTGCAGTTTTTAAAGGAGATACACGAGCAGCAATCATCCCGCCGTAACTTAAAAGAACGCCTGATACTGGCAGCGCGTTTACTGGCTTTAACCTTTTTGGTATTGGCTTTCGCCAAGCCCTACATTAGCAATAACAACAACCAAAACGCAGGTACGCAGCAGGCGGTGAGTATTTTTGTAGATAATTCCTACTCCATGGAAACGCTGAACAGCGAAGGTTCTTTGCTGGATGAAGCCAAACGCCGGGCCAAGGAAATTGCATCGGCTTACGGTATAAACGACAAGTTTCAGCTGCTAACGCAGGATTTTGAAGGCAAGCACCAGCGTTTGCTAAGCAGGGATGAGTTTAATGACGCGGTGGATGCGGTTCAAATCAGCCCGGAAAGCCGCGATTTGCAGCAGGTGATTAATCGGCAACAAAGTTTGTTGAATATGCAGCCCGGTATGCTGAAGTCGGTTTACGTCATATCCGATTTCCAAAAAAACATCAGCAACGGCAAACCGCTGCAAACCGATAGCGCTACCCACGTAAACTTTGTACAGCTTAAAGCCAGCAATTTGCCCAATGTAGCGGTCGATTCGGTATGGCTGTTAAGCGCGGTACATAGGCCGGGCGAAAGTGAGAAACTGGTGTTCCGTCTGCATAACTACGCGGATGCTTTGGCCGAAAAAATACCGCTGAAGGTGCTAATTAACGGCGACCAGAAAGCATTGGGCAGTTATACCATAAAACCGCGCTCGGCACAAAACGATACACTGGCATTCTCGGGCCTGCAAGACGGCTGGCAGCGCGGCGAAATTACCATACAGGATAACCCGGTAACCTTTGATAACCAGTTTTATTTCAGCTTTAATGTACAGCACCAATTGCCTGTTTTGCTGATTGATGACGGCACCCCCAATACCTATCTAAAGGCCGTTTTTGCAGCTGACCCGTTTTTTGCCGCTACCCGCGTACCGGCAGGTAATGTGGATTACGCAGGTTTGAATACCTATCCGCTGGTGGTGTTAAGCGATATTAAAACCATCCCCGCAGGGCTGGCTCAGCAGTTAAATACTTATGCGGCAAAAGGCGGTTCGCTGGTAGTTTTCCCGGCGGCGGATATGGATTTGGGCAGCTACCAAATACTGTTAAGGCAAATGAATGCCGTTTACCCCGAAAAGCTGGTTACACAGGATACCAAAGTGGCATCCATCAACCTGCAAAACCCGGTGTTTAAAAACATATTCGATAGCTTCCCGCAAAACCCCGATTTGCCGGTGGTGAAAAAATACTACCAGCTAAACGCAGCCACAGGCGCAAGCGAAAACCTGATGCAGCTAACAGGTGGCGGGGCGTTTTTCGCGGAGAGCGCGAAGGGCAATGGCAAGGTGTTTATCTCGGCAGTACCGCTTGATGAGGATTATAGCAACCTGCCGCGCCACGCGCTGTTTTTACCGCTGATGTTCAGGATAGCGCTGTTGAGCGGGTACGACCAGCCGCTGTTTTATACGTTGGGGCGTGATGAAGCCATAGAAATACCTCCTGTAAAAAGCAGCGAAAAGGAAATACTAAAGCTGGTTAAAAATGGGCAAAGCATTATACCGGATGTTAGGCAGCAGGAGGGTAGCACGCTGCTGTATATATCCGACCAATTGCACGAAACCGGAACTTACAATCTGCAAAAATCCGACAGCACCATTGCCGTGCTGGCTTTTAATGATAACCGGAGCGAATCGGACCTGAGCTATTTACCCCCGGCTGATTTAACTAAAATTCTGCCCAAATCTGGCCACGTTTTACCTGCCGGTAACGGCTCATTAAAAGGCGCTGTAAACGAAATAAATATAGGCTTACAATTATGGAAACTTTGTATAATTTTGGCATTGATATTTCTGGCTGCCGAAATATGCTTAACCAGGTTCTATAAACCTGTAAAACAAGTACCTTCGCAGCCGGTATAAGTATGGCAAACCCAACCTCTAAAAAGCAGCGCTAATGAATTTGCTTATCAAATCCGCAACAATTATTGATCCCAACTCACCCTTTCATCAAAAAGTTGCCGACGTTTTGATTGAAAAAGGGCACATCACCAAAATAGCTGCAAAAATTAATAGTGATGGCGATGTAATTGATGCGAAGGGCAAATACCTCTCGCCCGGGTTCTTTGATTTGAACTGCAACATTGGCGAATTGGGCTTGGAAACCAAGGAAGATTTAAAAACCGGTACCCGCACCGCCGCGGCAGGTGGTTTTACGGGCGTGGCTTTAATGCCCAACACCCAACCGCCCGTACATTCCAAAGCCGAAGTAGAATACCTGTTTAACAGGGCAAAAAATAATTTGGTGGATGTTTACCCGCTGGGCGCTATCTCGCACAAGCGCGAAGGCAAGGATATGGCCGAAATGTACGATATGTACCTGAGTGGCGCCAAAGCCTTTACCGACGGTAACCGCCCGGTTCAGGATGCTGGTTTAATGGAACGCGCATTGTTATACACACAAGGTTTCGATGCGCTGATATTATCATACCCCGAAGATACCGCCATAGCCGGCAAAGCAAAGGTAAATGAAGGCGAAATGAGCACTTTGCTGGGCATGAAGGGCATACCCTCGCTTGCCGAAGAGCTGATGATAGCCCGCGACCTTTACCTGGCCGAATACACCGGCTCCAAAATACATTTCAGCACCATATCAACCGTACGGTCGGTGGAGTTGATTAAGGAAGCGAAAAAGAAAGGCTTGAAAGTAACCTGCGACGTTGCCGCCCACCATTTGGTGCTAACCGACGAGGCGCTGGCAGGCTTTGACAGTCAGTATAAAGTTAAGCCGCCGCTTCGTACGCAAAAGGATGTAAACGCGCTGCTAAAGGGCTTAAAAGACGGTACCATTGATGCCATTGTATCGCAGCATACACCGCACGAGGTGGAATTTAAGGATGTAGAGTTTGAAGTAGCCGAATTTGGTATCATTGCCCTGCAAACCGCTTTTGCCACAGTTGTAAAAGCGGGTCTTAGTATTGAACTGATTGTACAAAAATTAGCAGTCGCCCCGCGCGAAATATTACAGGTAGAACCCGCGGTTATCGCCGAAGGCAATAAAGCCAACCTAACACTTTTAGATACCGCCGCGCAATGGGAATACACTAAACAAAATAACAAGTCCAAATCTTATAATTCTCCCTTTATTGGCCACAACTTAACGGGGAAAGTGTTGTTAGCTTTAAATAACAATCAAATTTTTAAAGCATAATCACCATGATCGACCAAAAAATAGAATCGGCAATAGGAGCGGCCTTAACTGCTTTTACTGCCCACAGCGACTTTGATGCCAAACCGCTTATCGGCGACTTTATAGAGCTGTTTTCAACTGATGAAGATTTTTTAACAAAAGTTGATGATTTGGACGAGGTATTTGATGATACCCCTGCTATAGAAGAATTGCGCGAGGTGTTTTTCGACCTGCTGCTGATTAACTTTTTTAGCGCCGATGTAAAAAAGCTGGAAGACGATTACCTGGAAACACCCGAATGGGAAGCTATTGAAGAAGAAACATTAGACAGGGGCACCGAGTTGCTGAATTTGCTGCTATACCTTAACGAGTGCGAAGACGAAAACATTGAGCCGGGACTTGATGATTACCTAAAGGAGTTTTTATTGGTTGATGAGGATGAGTTCCAGGACGAGTACCAGATATACGAACCCGTTATTGCCAACCAGATACTGATGGAAAGCCCTGTAGCCGAAATTAAAACGGTAGCAGCAGAATTACCTGAAGACTCCGAACTAAAAGAGTTATTTTACCCCATGATGTGCTTCTTCCAAAATACCGACCCATCCGCAGAGGAAAAAAAGAACATCGCGGCCCATGCCCCAAACCCCGCCTTTGATTTGGCGGTGGTAAATATTTTACAAGTGTTTAATTAAATTATGGCTACAGAACTAAAAAGTATAGATACCCAAATTAAAAAAGACGGGTTAATAAAAGGTGTGTTTTTGGGATTGATTGTACTGGCTTTAAGTATAATTTCGTTTTATTTTATTTTGAATAATGCCACCAGCCCCTTGCAGGTTTTAGCAGTTCCTTTTTTCTGTTCTTACATCATTCCGCTTATTGTCAGTGTTTTTTTTATACTTAATATCCGGAAAAAAGCAGGCGGCTACCTTACTTTTAAGCAGGTGGTTACCACCGCTTTCATTATGTTTTTTGTCAACTTCGCTATCCTTACAATAGGCAGGGACCTCATTTTTGTTAAACTTTTTCAGCCCGATATGATTGGCAAAACAGAAGCCTCAATGATGACAAGTTCGAAGATAATGTATAAGCAACAAAAGCTGCCCCAAGCCGAAACGAATAGCAGGTTAGCTGAACTAAAAAAGGGATTTGATGCCGAAAATAATATGACCGCTTTCGAAACCTTTTCGGGTTACCTCACCACCATCATATTACTGTTTGTATTGGCTGTTATTTTTGCCGCCGCCTTTAAAAAAGACCCGCCTGTTTTGGTTGAAGTAGATATTGTGGAATGATAATTTGTTTTGGTTAGTGAAAAAATATTTTTAAAAGATGTATAGTATCATAATATTATATAACTTTAATTTATTAATCACTTAAAAACCTATCTGTATGCCATCACAAACTCAAAGTGCCAATGTTAATACATTATCCATTCGTAGTGGACTAATGATTGGGGTCATTGTTATTATTCTGTCAATAGTTTTTCGTTTAATTGATCCTTTATTGCAATATACAAATTTATCGGTAACATTATTAAGTGCAGCTTTGGTTGTTGCGTTGATGGTGATTTTGGCTTTAGATATAAGAAAGAAGATAGGCGGTTTCTGGAAATTTGGCAAAGCTTATGTGAGTTTATTAATAATGTCGCTTTTTATTGCATTACTTTCAGTATTGTTTAGTTTCGTTCTTTTTAAATATGTTGATCCCGACATGCCTTCTAAAGTTAACGATGCAACCGAACAGGTTACCGAAAGCCGTTTGCAAAAATTTGGTTTAGACCAAACTCAAATAGACGCAGCTACCAAAGGCTTTACTAACGGCGAATTTAAAGCCAAATTAGAGCCTACTTTTTTTAATGAATTTGAAGCTTTTGCAATTTCTTTGGCTTTTTATGCGGTAATTGATCTTATTATTGCAGCATGTGTGAAAAAGAATCTGCCGCCATTTATCCCGGCAGATGAACTTGAAGCATAAAAAATAATCATACTATATCAAACAAGAAAGGCCGCTCAATTGAGCGGCCTTTCTTGTTTGATACGGGTGTAGTATCTACTTAGTGTTTGTGTACTATCTTCAAAATATCGTTACCAAAAACAAATATCATAAGGGCTATTATCAATACAAAGCCAACTATCTGGGCGCGCTCTAAAAATTTATCGCTTAGTGGTTTGCCGGTTACCATCTCAAACAATAAAAACAGCGAGTGACCGCCATCCAGCGCAGGTATGGGCAACAGGTTCATCAACGCTAGTGCCATGGATAATAAACCTACCAGTTTCCAGAAATGCACCCATTCAACATGGCCGCCAAACATGGTGGCAATAGCAACAGGCCCGGCAATTGCCTTACCAAGTTTAACATCGCCGGTAAAAATTTTCCCTAATCCTTTTGCATTATCAGTTAAACTGCCCCATGCCCTTGACGCGCCAACAGGCAACGCGCTTAAAAAACCATATTGTATAGTTTTTAGCTGGGTAGTATCACGTTTAGCCTCAAAACCCAAAGTACCCACGGCTGTAACCTGCGCGTTAAGCTGTTGTATAGCACCATTGCGTTTTACCGAGATCTGTATCTTCTTGTTTTTATCTTTCGCTAGCTCATCCTGCAACTCATCAAAAAAGCCAATTGGCGTACTGTTAACAGCAACAATGCTATCACCCTTTAATAATCCTGCCTTTTGCGCATTGCTGCCCCTAACTACCGAATCTACCGAGAATTTATGTCGCGGGTCAATGCTAATAAACTGGTCAAGGTCGTGGTCATGGTCCGATAAATCATTCAGGATATTAGCAGGTACCGTAATTTTTAATTGTTGTGTGCCGCGCTGCACATCCAGTACCGAGTGGTTAAGCAATACATCGGTGCCTGATAAATCTTCAAAACGCACAACAGGTTTGCCGTTTATGGCGTAAATTTTATCACCCGCTTTCAGGCCAATCATGCGGCCAACATTTCCCGGTACAATGCCATATTGCGCGGAGGAGTTTGGCGTATAGGTTTCGCCATATTTAAGCGTAAGCATCCAGAAAATGAAAATGCCCAGTACAATATTTACAATGATACCGCCCAGCATCACAATCAAACGCTGCCATGCCGGTTTTGAGCGGAATTCCCAGGGTTGCGGCGGTCCGGTAAGTTGCTCGGTATCCATAGATTCATCTATCATGCCGGCAATTTTAACATAGCCTCCTAACGGAAGCCAGCCAATGCCGTACTCAATATCTTTGTAAGTAAATTTAAACAGGCTTACACCGCCTGCGTCAAAAAACAGGTAAAACTTCTCTACCTTAATACCAAAAGCGCGTGCAGCTAAAAAGTGGCCAAGTTCATGCAGTATCACTAAAATCGAAAGCCCCAGTAACAACTGGCCAACCATAATTACTATATTCATCTATATCTGTATCAAATTGCAATGCCTTGTGGCATTTGTTTTATAAAATTTTGCGCAAAGATGCGTGTTTCTTTATCAGTATTCAAATAATCATCTAAACCCGGGCCGGCAATAAAACCTATTTTTTGCATACAGGTTTCAATCAGGTCGCTCATGGCTAAAAAACCTATGCTATTATTCAAAAAACCGCTAACCGCTATCTCGTTGGCAGCGTTAATAATGCAGGGCATATTACCACCACGACTAAGCGCCTCATAAGCCAGCGCAAGGTTACGGAAAGTTTTAATGTCGGGCTGTTCAAATGAAAGGTTAGGGTATTTTGTAAAATCGAAGCGTTTAAAATTACTTTTTACACGGTTTGGATAGGTGAGGGCGTATTGTATGGGCAGTTTCATATCGGGCAAACCCATTTGCGCTTTTATACTGCCATCTTCAAACTGCACCATGGAGTGGATGATGGACTGCGGGTGCACCACTACATCAACTTGCTCGGGCTCAAGATTAAAGAGCCATTTGGCTTCAATTACTTCCAGTCCCTTGTTCATCAGCGAGGCAGAATCAATAGTGATTTTGGCGCCCATTACCCAGTTTGGGTGTTTCAGCGCGTCTTCACGTACCACATCAGCCAAAAACTCAAGGTCTTTACCCCTGAATGGCCCACCGGAGGCGGTAAGGATAATCTTTTCGATAACGTTATTTTCCTCACCCGCAAGGCACTGAAAAATAGCCGAGTGTTCCGAATCAACCGGTAAAATCTTCACCTCATGCTTTTTGGCGAGGCCGGTTACCAGTTCACCCGCGACAACCAGCGTTTCCTTATTGGCTAACGCGATGTCTTTACCGGCTTTTATAGCGGCGATGGTAGGCTCTAAACCCGCAAAGCCAACCATAGCGGTAAGTACAATATCTATATCGGGATGGGTGACGGTTTCAATAATAGCATCAATACCTGCCAGTACCTTTGTATCAGTATGTGCCAGTGCCTCTTTTACCGCCTGGTATTTACTTTTATCACATATAATGGCATATGCCGGCAAAAACTCGAGCGATTGCCTGATGAGCAATTCCTCATTTGAATTTGCGGTAAGCAAAAAAGCCTTAAATAATTGCCCGTTTTCCCTTATTACATCAAGCGTTTGCGTACCAACGCTGCCGGTAGAACCAAGAATGGCTATGTTTTTTCTGTCTGTCAATTTTTATCCTTTTAACAATGACTTAATTATTCGTCCTCGGCTTCATCAGTCAATTTCCAACCAATCTTATCAGCAATATTTTTAAGCAAAGTAAGAGATATGCTATTATCCCTGTCTCTTGAAAACACAACAACTATTAAATTGCAATATTTTAAGTTCTTGTCATTTGACGAATAGCTTCCATTTTTCGCATAAACGCAACTAATATCTATCCAGGGAAAGGTTTCTTTATTCTGAAAAGTATGTTCATCCTTTTGAACCAAGACATCCGTTTCTTCTAAAATCTTTAAAATATCTTTTATTGGTTTCTGTTGAGAGTTGCTCTCATCACTACTAATATTTAGATACTTATATAAATGACTATACACCCTTAAAATCAATTATTTTATATATTCCTTTAATTGCACAGCAATCTTCCTATCGTTAGCCAGTCGTGGTACTTTATTTTGGCCGCCCAGTTTACCCTGGCTGCGCATATAATCAATAAAGGCGTCTTTTTTTAGGCTTTGGATAAGCAAAGGTTGCAAAATGTTACCTTCAATAAGGTCAAAATAGTAAATATTTTTCTTTTGCAGGGCTTTATCTACTTTTTGCGCTAATGCTTTAATGTCTTTTGGCTGTGTACCAAACTCAACAAACCACTCGTGGTAAGGTAATTGCCCTTGCGGCGGGTTTACTTGCGGTGCAACGGTAAACTCAACAATATCAATGCCTTCTTCCTTTGCTACGCTCATTAATGCATGTTCCACTTCTTCGCCAATCACATGCTCGCCAAAGGCTGATATGTAGTGCTTAATGCGCCCCGTAACCAATATTTTATAAGGGTTTTTTGAGGTGAATTTTATGGTATCACCTAAACTATATCCCCATAAACCGGCGTTGGTATTTAATATCAGCGCGTAGTTTTTGTTTAGTTCGATGTCTTGCAGACAGATGCGCGCCGGGTTTTCGTTAAAATATTCCTCAACCGGTATAAACTCGTAAAATATGCCCGAATCAACCTGTAATAGCAGACTCTTATCCTTTTGCGAATCCTGGAAAGCGATGAAGCCTTCCGATGCAGGATAGGTTTCTATCGAATCAATAGCGAAGCCGATGCTTTCTTCCATACGTGCGCGGTAAGGCTCAAAATTAACGCCGCCGTAAACAAACAGCTTAAAATTGGGGAATATATCCTTTACCGGTTTGCCGCCGCTTTTTTCCCTCAACCTGTCGAAATACATCTGGCACCAGGGCGGTATTCCCGATATCATGCGCATATCCTCGGTTATGGTTTCATCAACTATCGCATCAACTTTTTGCTCCCAATCTTCAATGCAATTAACTTCGTAACTGGGCATGCGGTTTTTTTGAAGATAGCCCGGCACATGGTGCGCTACAATGCCCGATAACCTGCCGGTTTCGATACCGTTTTTTTGGGTGAGGATAGGGCTGCCTTGTAAAAAAATCATTTTGCCATCTACAAACCCGGCATTGCCTGTTTCATGTATATAGCTTAGCAGCGCGTTACGTGCCGATTTTATATGCCCCGGCATGCTTTCTTTTGAAATCGGTATATATTTTACGCCCGATGTGGTGCCGGATGTTTTGGTAAGATAGATGGGCTTACCCGGCCACATTACATTTGCCTCTCCGGCAGTAACACGTTCGATATAGGGGCGAAGTTCTTCATAATCGCGTATGGGCACCTGCTTTTTAAAATCGTCGTAGTTGTTTATTTGGCCGAAGTGATAGTCGGTGCCGAAAGCGGTATCTTTTGCCTTGTTTATGAGTTGACTGAAGGTTTTTTGCTGAAGCTGTACCGCGTTTTTGCGCAGGCTGTTAAGCTGCTTATTAACCAATGAGGCAAATATTTTGCTTAAAGCAGCTTTTACACCCATAATTAATTTGTTTCGGCAATATCGTCGTCAACATCCTGGTGACTGTAAACCAGTTTGCGGTAGGCTACGACAAGTATAATATTTACAAAAGGAAAGACAAACAGTATGCCCACTAAAGTAAGCGAGGCAATAAAAAATAATACCTCAACCAATACAAAAAGCATAAAATACTTGAAAAAAGTATCCTTTATTAGTTGGTAGCTTTGGTTTACAGATTCAAACGGGCCAGAGCCATCGTCAACAATAAAACAGGTACAAATAGGTAGTATAAGCAAAAAGAAAAACTCAAAAAATATACCTATACAAACACCCAAAACCTTTTTAACAGATTCGTCATGAAACTGTTCAATCAGGTTAGTTAAGAATACGGATAAACTGCTTACTATAATCAGCAGGATAAGATAGCTGAAAAGCATTTTTATTTTCGGTACCACTTCCTTAAACTCAAAATCATAATACTCTTTATCTATTAAAAGAAAAATGAGTTTAATAAAACTGAGAAAAAATAAGCTTACTACTATAAATAAAACGGTAATAGCTATTGATGCCAATAAGTCGTCAGAAATAACGTAATAGGTAATAAATACCAGGATAAATACTATAAAAAATGCCGCCAGCGAGAATATAATTATGGTGGCAAAATTCTTTTTTAATACATGCCACGCAGTCTTAATAGTTTCGGCAACTGAAAATGGGTGGTACATATTATAATATTATGATCTTTTTAATATTACGCGCTTCCAAAAATCCTGCATAAATCCTAAACCATAAGCAGTTAGTTGTATTAAGGAGGCAATAATGCTCAAAAATGCAATTTTTGCTGATTTATTTTTAATCCACGCGTGAAAAAATATCAACAAAATAATAACGGCTAATACAATATCGCATAAATACCCAATACGCCAGCCAATTAAGTTAGTAACTATTGTAAAAATTAAAAACAGCGTAAACATGGCCGGAAAAAAATGCACCGCTTTTAGCTGCTCCGGGAAAAATTTGTATACGTTAATGCGTGCCCTGCCAAAAAAGTGCAGCTGCTTGTAAAAGTGTAAAAAGTTTGTGCGGCGCTTGTGGTAAACTTTAGCATCGGGTATCAAACCAATTTTAAAACCCAGCGAGTGTATGCGTATGCTGTATTCTATATCTTCGCCCAGGCGGGTGATGATAAAGCCGCCTGCTTTTTCCCATACCTGCCGCGATATACCCATATTAAAGCTGCGCGGGTGAAACTGGCCAATGCCTTTTTTATTGCCTCTGATACCGCCTGTTGTAAAAGGCGATGTCATGGAATAGCTAATGGCTTTTTGGGTAGGTGTAAAAGAGGGGTGGGCATCATCCGGGCCGCCATAGGCATCAAGCCAGTTAGCGCTAAGGCTGTCGTTCACTATCTGTAAATAATCGGGCGGTATAAGGCAATCCGAATCAAATATCACAAAGTAATCGCCCTTGGCTAATTTAAAGGCATAATTACGGGTAAAACCCTGGCCTTCGTTGACTTTTTCGTAATACCTGATATCAAGCCTGTCCGCAAAGCTTTTTACAATTTCATCAGCCTTAATAACAGATCCATCCTCAATCACCAAAACCTCAAAATGCTTATAAGTTTGCAGGGTAAGGGTTTCCAGCAGTTCTTTTATTTCCTGCGGGCGGTTGTATAAAGGAATGATGATGGAGAAAAACATAGTTAGATGTGCAGATGTGCGAATATGCAGATGTGCAAATGATTAAAAGTTAATGGCAATATTAATTTATGTGTTTTATATCTGCACATACGCACATCTGCATATCCGCACATCAAATAATCTCTTCAACCTGGTATTTATTGCGCTCGCTGGCGCTGCGGGCAACTAGTTCGGCAACAAAGCCGGTTAAAAATAATTGCGAACCCAGTATAATTGCCACCAGCGCTATGTAAAACAAGGGCTGCGCGGTTACATCGCGGCTGTATTTTATGGCGTGGCTTATATCGTATAGTTTTTCGGATATTAGCCATATCGCGATAATTAACCCTGTAAAAAAACTTACAACACCCAGTGTGCCGAAAAAGTGCATAGGCCTTTTGCCAAATTTGCCCACAAAAAATATCGACAACAAATCCAACATGCCATTTACAAAGCGGCTCATGCCAAATTTTGTTTTACCATATTTGCGTGCGCGGTGCTCAACAATCTGCTCGCCAATGCGGGTAAAACCGGCCCATTTGGCTATAACGGGAATGTAACGGTGCATTTCGCCGTAAACTTCTATATTTTTTACCACAGCTTTGCGGTAGGCTTTAAGCCCGCAATTAAAATCGTGCAGGTTATCTATGCCCGACATTTTGCGGGTTGCAGCATTAAATAATTTGGTGGGTACTGTTTTGCTTATCGGGTCGTACCGCTTGGCTTTCCAGCCGGATATTAAATCGTAATTTTCTTCGGTAATGCGGCGGTAAAGCTCGGGTATTTCATCGGGGCTGTCCTGTAAATCGGCATCCATAGTAATAACCACATTGCCCTGCGCGGCTTCAAAGCCGGTGTTCAGCGCGGCCGATTTGCCATAATTACGCCTGAATTTTATGCCTTTGATGTTGGGGTTATGGCCGTTTAGCTTCCTTATCATCTCCCACGAGCCATCCTTGCTTCCGTCATCAACCAAAATAATTTCGTAACTGAAATTATTGTTCTTCATTACATCGCTAATCCACGAGGTTAACTCGGGCAGCGATTCTACTTCATCGTATAAAGGTACTACTACTGATATATCCATTTATTGTATGATGGGAGTTGAAGCTACATTAGGTTTACTCCAAATCGATTGCAAAAATATAAAAAATAGTATTGGTTTGCGGGTATGACTGTTTAATTGTCTGTATCATTGATTTTACAAATGCCGCAAACAATGATGTTAATCAGCCTGTTTCTAAAATCAGTGTAATCGGCGGGGCGAAATCCGGCACAAATATATTTTTCTATATTTATCGCCGTTATTGTAATTAATAAATAATAAATGAACCAATATAAACTTGCATTAGCACTTCTATTGTGCCTTTGCATACATGGCGCTTATGCCCAGGATGGCGGACAGGAAAGTAAATACGACCAGTACAAGGTTTTTATCACCAATTTTTATCCCGATAAAGGGAATGTATACCGCACGGCCAGTGGCGCGCCGGGTGCAAAATACTGGCAAAACCGTGCCGATTATAAAATTAACGTAACGCTGGATACCTCATATCATCGCATAAACGGCACCGATTTAATAACCTACACCAACAACAGTCCCGACGGCCTTGGTTTTTTATGGTTGCAACTGGATCAGAATATTTATAAGGAGGATTCGAGAAGTACAGCTACCACGCCCATTGCCGGCAGTCGTTTTTCTAACCAGGCCTATACAGGCGGCGATGAAATAAAGGCGGTTTACATCATAAAAAACGGCAAGGAAGAAAAAGCCGATTATATTATAAACGATACCCGCATGCAAATACGGCTGAAGGATACCTTAGCCGCGAATGGCAGCAAAATACAGCTTAAAATAGATTACGCCTTTACCATACCCGAAGTTGGTACTGATAGGATGGGCCGCTTACTTACCAAATATGGCTGGGTATACCAGATAGGGCAGTGGTACCCGCGCATGGAAGTTTATGATGATGTTACCGGCTGGAACGTGATACCTTATTTGGGCGGCGCCGAGTTTTATTTGGATTACGGAAATTACGATTATACCATTACCGCCCCGGCAAGCCTGGTGGTTGAAGGCTCGGGCGAATTGCTTAACCCTAACGAGGTATTAACACCAACAACCATAAGCCGGTTGGCTACGGCTGCAAACAGCGATAAAACTGTGTTCATTAGGGATTCTGCCGATGTGGTGAATGGGCGGTCGTACCCCAACAAACCGATGCTTACCTGGCATTTTGCCTGTAAAAACGCGCGGGATGTTGCCTGGGGTGCTTCTAAAGCATTTATATGGGACGCAGCGCGTATTAACCTGCCCGATGGTAAAAAGGCTCTGGCGCAATCGCTTTATCCTATTGAAAGTATTGGCAATGATGCCTGGAGCCGTTCTACTGAGTTTGTAAAGGGCGCTATTGAAATATACTCAAAAAAATGGTTCCCTTATACTTATCCTGTGGCTACCAATGTGGCGGGTAATGTAGACGGGATGGAATATCCCGGTATTGTGTTTTGCGCTACCACCACCACCGGCAGCGATTTTTGGGATGTTACCAACCATGAATTCGGCCACAATTGGTTCCCGATGCTGGTAGGTTCAAACGAACGTAAATATGCCTGGATGGATGAGGGTTTTAATACCTTTTTAAATAATGAGGACACCAAAATATTTAACAACGGCGAGTTTTATAAAAAGGTTAACCAGCAGCAGATAGCGCCGGGCATGTTTGGCCCAACGGTAAGTGCAATTATGACGCTGCCGGATGTTATACCTGATGAAAATGCACCGATACTTGAATATGATAAACCGGCATTGGGCCTGGCTATATTACGCGAACAGATATTAGGCCCCGAACGTTTTGATTATGCCTTCCAAACCTATATTAAGCGATGGGCATTTAAGCACCCTACGCCATGGGACTTTTTCCACACCATGGATAATGCAGCGGGCGAAGACCTGGGCTGGTTTTGGAACGAATGGTTTTTTACCACCTGGAAGGTAGACCAAGCCCTTAAAGAAGTTGATTATGCCGATAATGACCCCCAAAAGGGCGCTTACATCACCATAGATAACCTGGAAGAAATGGCGCTGCCGGTTACTATATCCATTAAGGAAGAAAACGGTAAAACCGGCCTCGTTAAACTGCCTGCCGAGATTTGGCAAAAGGGCAATGAATGGACATTCCTGTACAAATCTACCTCAAAAATAATTTTTGCGACTATCGACCCTGACCATACCCTGCCGGATATTAACCCTGATAACAATACTTACAGCGGAATGGCGATACCCAACGGCACCAACGCTGCCGATGTATTAAAGAATTATATTAATGCCATTGGCGGCGAGGATAAATTAAAGGCGGTTAAGGATTTAAAAGTGGTTGCCGGTACCCGGCTTGATGGTTTTGATATACAGCGTACCGATTTATATAAATACCCCGGCATGTTTGAGCAGGAAGTAGCGCCTAAGGGTACCATAGAGGTTGTTTTTTCGCGCACGGTAATTAATGGCGACAGCGTACAAGTAAATGAAAAAGGGCTGGATGCACTGCTTACCGCCGCGGATAAAAAAGCCATTACCGAAAAACACAAGCTTTTCCCCGAACTTGATTATTTAAAGGCAGGTTATGCAATAGCTTTAGCGCCAACACTGCAAATGATTGATAACCAGCTTGCTTATGTAGTTTCGGTTGTATCGGTAGATGGTATAAAAATTAGGGGTTACTACAGCCAGGAAACAGGCTTGAAAATAAGGGAAACCATTGATGCCGATGGCGGCCAGGCTATTGAATACTCCGATTACCGCGATGTAAACGGCATTAAAATACCATACGACGAGCAAACCAGTTTTTCCGGGGAACCGGCTGAGTACAAAATTACCTCAGTATTTATAAACAGGGGTATTCCTAATGATAATTTTAAATAGAAATCTTAATCAATAATATCTCGAAACTAAAACCTCAATCATACTTATTGCGGTTACTATCGGAAATAATAATGGCAAATAAGAGAGTATAGTTTTTGGCAAACTTATATTATCGGTCAGTTTTGTGCGGCTTAAAGCCAGCGCCAATAACGGGAAAATTGGCAACAGGTACCTGCCCTGCATGCCACTAAATGTATTGGCATCTAAGGCAGTCCAGGTAATATATTGGGTAGCCATTACTGCCATTGTAGTAAATAATACACTTAACAGCAACGCGACCCTCATACGGGTATGATCGTTTGATTTAAATCCGAAATTAAGTATAAACCCCAGGCAAAGTATTACCGATGCAGCAATATAGTAAAACGTGCTAAAGGGCACATCAAGCCAGCCCAGCACACCTACAAACATTTTATAAATATTGAGTGTGGCGGGTAAATTAAACTTAAAATACAGGCTTAAAAAATTCAGGGGATGATGTAAAATATGTGCTATTTGCAATTTGGCATTAATGTGTAATGCCGGCGGCGCAAATATGATGGCCAGGTTATTATGGTCGAGGTAAAGCCAACCAAGGATAGCTAAAAACGGGATGCCTATAATAGCTATCTTTTGCTTTTTGCTGAAGCTTAAAAACAGGAAAGCAAAGGCAAAAAGCGCATAAGGCGGTTTTGCCATGCCTATAATACTCATCAATATAATAATAGCGGTTAACTCTGATGTTCGATATTTCGGTGTCGCATTAAATTCAGCATTATCAATAATAGCAACCAATAAAAAAGAACAGCTAATTAAAATAGCGTCCTGGCTTACCGATGCAAACAGGGCAACAGTCATAGGGAACAGCAATACGGTAAACATTAAGATATTACTGCGTTTAGCCAATTTTAAAGCAAAAAAGCAAATACTTATTGCCAGCAACCCGTTTAGCAGCCTAGAAAGATAAAGCGTTGTAATAACAGAGAGGTTTAGAAATTTACCTATATAAATTCCCGCAACCGGCATAATATAAACTACAGGTACATAAATCGCAGTGTTTGCAAATCTTCGCAAGGCAAACCCTGATGACCACCTTATTTTCTCGGCACTATCTGTTTTAATGCCATTTAATTTAACACCAGGGTTAAATTGCATAGGCCTGAAAATGGAATAGGCGTTAATAAGCCCCTTGTCAGTTATAAAGCCGCCGGGTGTGCGGTATAAAATTGTTTTATCGGCCGATATGGAATCCTTTTTGGTTACAGCCTTAAAACCTTCATAGGTAAAAGTTGGTACCAGTTCAAACCTCGAGATTTGTTCGGCGCGCATAAAGTGGTTAGGCTCATCCGGATTTTGGAAAGCCGGGGTTATTATTGCAGCCATGCACACCACCGGGATTGCATATAACAAATAAATGAAATGCAGCTGTTTTTGCGCCTTGATATATAACTTGCTTAGTTTTGACATAGGCTCAGGGAGAACGCGAAAATACAAAAACAATTTTATACGTGATGGTTATTCGTACCTCAGCGCCTCAATAGGGTCAAGCCGTGATGCTTTTTGGGCAGGGTAGTAGCCGAAGAATATCCCCGTAAGGGCACATACAAAAAATGATAAGGCTACTGATGATTCGGAGATGATAGTCGGCCAGCCTAAGGTAGCAGTTACAATTTTGCAGGATATGATACCCAGGAATACCCCGATAACCCCACCGGTGATACTGATAAGCACCGCCTCGGCCAAAAATTGCATAAGGATATCTTGTCCCCTCGCGCCTATTGACATGCGCAGCCCTATTTCGCGGGTACGTTCGGTTACGGAAACATACATGATATTCATGATACCAATACCGCCAATTACCAGTGATATGCCCGCAATTACCGTAAGCAGCACGGTTAAAAGTCCGCTGGTTGAGCTTAAAGTATTAATCAGCTCTTCCTGTGTGCGCACCTGGAAATCGTCGTCCTCATCATCGCGTAAACGGTGAGATTCACGCAGTATTTTGCTTATTTCGGTTACTGCGGCATCGGTTACCTGTTCGTTTGATGCCGAGGCATAAATATCCTGGTAATAAATGGTAGCCAGGATGCGCTTTTGTACTGTGGTATAAGGGGCTATCAATATATCGTCCTGGTCCTGCCCGAAAGCATTTTGGCCTTTGGGGTTCAGGATGCCGATAATTTGAAAGGGTATATTCCCAAAGCGGATAACTTTGCCTATGGGATTTGTGTTGGGGAACAAATTATCAATAACGGTTTGCCCAATGAGGCATACTTTGGCCGAGGTTAATACATCCTGGTCGGTAAAAGCGATGCCATCTTTAAGCGTAAGTTTCCTGATATCCAAATAAGCCGGACTAACGCCCTGCATACTTGTAGGCCAGTTTTCGGCACCGAAAATGGCCTGCCCTTTAGCCGTTACTGATGGCGATATATCACTTAAATACTGCGACTCTCGCTGTAACGCTATAATATCCTTATCGGTTAAAGTTTGAAAACTGGAACCCGAAATTTTTACGCCGCCGTTTAAGTTACTGGCAGGCATAACGGTTATCATGTTTGAGCCCATATTGGCCAATGAATCGTGTATGCTTTGTTTGGAGCCCTGCCCAATAGCCACCATAGCAATTACCGAGGCCACACCCATAATAATGCCCAGCATGGTTAAAAATGCCCGTAGCTTATTACGTTGTAACGCCCTTAATGCAATGAGTATGAGGTTATAAAAGCTCATTATTTATCTATCAATATTAATAATCATCGGTTACCGGCAGGCCCGCCAACACTTCCTTTGCCGACCTGATATCTGTATTTGGCGTATCCTTTTGTATAATCCCATCGCGCAGCGAAATTGTACGGCCGCTAAACGATGCTATATCCGGCTCGTGCGTTACAAATACTATGGTTTTGCCCTGTGTTTTGTTCAACTCCTGCAT
>Ga0302300_1000378_pt1 | contig 32208 bp, 17 predicted proteins | sample III_Palsa_E1_1_FD_198756 | JGI IMG/M metagenome (GOLD analysis project Ga0302300, IMG submission 198756) | Peat permafrost microbial communities from Stordalen Mire near Abisko, Sweden - III_Palsa_E1_1 | ecosystem: Environmental > Terrestrial > Soil > Palsa > Peat permafrost | place: Sweden...
AACTACTAAAACAATATATTTTATATTGTTTAATATATAACATATATAATAGATGTTAACCAAATTAACATATATAAATTATATAGTTACTTTATTATTATAAATACTTATTTATATTATATTTTATTACAATATATTATATATATATATATATGTTCCAAGAGTAGTTAATGCAAAGTAAAGATATGTATGTGTTATATTACAATTAAAGTATTATTACTTATTATAAGTAATAGATGTTGTTATTATCTTTATATATTAAAACATATACATATATTATAATCAATGAAAGATATTACACACAAAGCAATATAGATTATAATTTGTTAACATAAAGTTTGACTGACAAGTGTGACAGTGAGTGTGTATTGTTGCTTTGCATTTTGCTGGTAAATTTTTGGGATACAAAATTTTGACCAACTTTTTTCACGTGAACATCATACCAAAAAAATTTTGGATAATATCCAAATTATCTGATGATTAAAAATGTTAATTTTATGTATAGTATAGTTAATGATGTCAACAACAATATTTTTAATATAACAATTTTCCCCACATGAGTGCATTGTTATCTCTTATTTTAATTTTGGTAGTGAACATAGTCACTGTTACATATATAAAAATTTATAAGATATTTTAATATGTAGAACATTTATATGTTTACTAATCTCATATAATATTATATTATATTATACATTACTACATTACCTCTATGTCAATGTGTTGATATTATACATTAGTTGAATTTTTATTTATAATGAATACATATATACACATACACATAACATGGTTTATATCTACTAATCATAAAAACTTGTTATTTTACCCATAATACATATAACTATGTTGATATCAAGTTGTTATCTAAAAAATGGTGATATAAAACTATATGTTGTTGGTATGTGTGTGTGTCTTAAACCCTATTACCAACTGTTGAAAATACATTTATAAACGTAAAAAAATAAAGATTACATTTCATCAACATATTTTTAATTGCCAGTAAATTTAAGAAAAACGCCAAAATGTTAATCTATATTGTTTTTTATTTCTTAGGTAAAAAAATAATGATGTGGTTCTTTCCCATTATAGATTCATAGTTAGAAGTATAAATAATATATTTTTTAAGTATTATTGTAATAATCCAACAGCAATTAAAAACACATAAAAGATGAGAAGTATGTAGGATGAAAAGTGTGAGAGTGAGGGAGAGGGAGAGGGAGAGGTATGTTTTGAATGATATCAAAGGAGAATGTAGGAGAAAAAATAAAATATATTGTGTGTTAATACAAGAGGAAGAAAAAAAGATCAGGAGTATTTGAGATGATAAAAAAGGTAATTGTAGAAATTCACGTAATATTACATAAAATCTGTGTAAGCAACTATCCACAATAATCATGTTATCATATTATAATCTTCTACTAAAGTAACCTATTATTACTAATAGTTACAAGACCTTTGTGGATAGTTGTTTACACAAATATTATGTAATCTTACTAAAATAAATATGTAATTGCCAAAATAAATGTATATGTAATTACATATTTATTTGTAAACCGAATGTTGGTCCTTCTCTGGTCTGGTCTGGTCTGGTCTGGTCTGGTCTGGTCTGGTCTGAAATAGGAAATGAAGTGGGAAATGAAGTGACAGCTATCCTACGGAAATAACTATGAAATCAAATAATAGTTCAGCTATAACATCAACTGATGGTTGAGATGACAGTTAAACCATGAGATGAGTTGCGACAAGCGATAAACCGAAGGTGAGCTTTGCTAAACGCAGTGAAGAGCTAAATAATTAATTATAGATATCATATGTATACCTGTGTATAATATAATAATATAATTCGTTATTGTTGTTAATGATCACAAGATTTACGTGGATAGTTATTTACACGGATTTTATGTAATTATACTAAGATAATAGGGAATAAGAGTAATAATCGCGTAAATTCAAACATATGCTATTAACAATTACATAAAATTCGTGTAGGCAACCAACCACGACAATCTTGTAATTATACTAATATATGTGCAGATGGGAATGAAGAAAGAGAGATAAAAAAAGAGATAGAAAGAGAGATAGAAAGGAAGGAAAACAAGAAATAATAAAGATAACGGTCTATTATAACATAAATATTTATGTAAATGTATTCTTTAGTGTATGGCACGTACGTATACATACATATACTTAATAAAAAAATATTATGTGAGTTTCTATGATGTAATAACTATAATATTCATCATTAAACTAAAATAAGAAATAATACTACTATGGTGTAAATATACATCATTACATTAAAAATATTGTCGTTGACACAATTAACTGTACTATACACAAAACAAACATTTGTTAATCATCAGATAATTTGGATACTATCCAAAATTTTTTTGGTATGATGTTTGTGTGAAAAAAGTTGGTGAAAATTTCATACCAAAAAATTTACCAGTAAATTAATGTTTACAATACCACATCACTGTTACACTTATCATCCAAAACTTTATCCCAATAAACTATAACATATGGTATAACACACAGTTTGTGTATTCACACCAACAATATCCATTACTTATTGTAAGTAATAATAATAATTTAAATGTATATAGGATATATAGTATATATTGTTTAGTATATATATATATATATCGCAATTAGTATGTATTTTTATTTTATACCATTTATTATTACAACATATATTATATAACTATTATATAATTAAGTATCTATACTAATAATAATAATAATCTATATTCTACATAATATATTATATATGTTATCTTAGTTAACAAGTAACTATTGTTATATACATATTAAACAATATAACATATATTGTTTTAGTGGTTTGAGTAGATAGAATATTATTAACCTATATAGTTAATATAACATTGTAATTGGTGTGAAATATCTTTCTTATTTATATCCCATACAAAACAATTATAACAATATTTATATTATGAATCTATATACAATAAATATATATTATACTATATACAATAAATATATAATATACTATATACAAATATATAACTTGTGTAGTAACATATTTGTATATAATATATGCAAACAAAATTACTTAAAATATTACCACATACTAAACATTTTAGTATGTGGTAATATTATATAAGTATATAAAGTAGTAAAACGACTAAAATAATCCCGTAACTATTACAATTGTTATATTTTTAATCTTATTCTAAAGTAACTTTATACATTAACATATTGTATAATAATAATAATTATCTTAGTGTTTTCTTATTTTTCTATTCCATTATTTTGTTGTAAACGACAAGTTCTTCAACCCTGATGATCGTGAAATACTTACATTTTTAATACTTTAAACAATAATACATATATCTTGATGAATAAACTATATTGTGAATTATAATCTTACTTAATACATAATTTGTCATACTAAATTTTATGTAATTACTTAAAACAGTTAAGCAATAAACAATACATATATTACATATAAGTATAATAATAGTAATATATCATGATGGTAAAGTTGGAAACTACCAAACATACCTTTACCATCAAACATATACACTATTACACAACATCAATGTTATAATTAACATTAAGAAGTTAGAGGAAAGAAAGATATGTTAATTAATTAATTAATTTAGAATATAGTAATGTATCTGTAATACAGATTAATATGTTATGATTTACCATTTATAACCTAGTAAAATATATGATAGTTACATATTAATATAATTACTAACTACAACCAAAATAACAATATCTACTTGTTTGTTTTAATAGTTAAAATAATTAATCTATGCTAATAACACTACTAATATAATATTTATAATTAATTAAAAGACCATATACATCATGTGTTGTATTGTCCATTCAATATTATATAAACCATTTATTAACTTACAACAATATATAATAATATATTATAAATATACTATAAATACATATTTATACAATAAAGAAGTAATATTAAATTTATTTTATAAGGATAGGTGAGTATATTCTTTATACTTACTAATTGGATTATACTTCTTCTACTAAACAATATACATTATATTGTTTGATATACAAACATATTTAGATGTTAAATAACAAAATAGTTTACATGATAATTATAATATATATATAATTATATTACTACTATGGATAGTGTTAATATTACTTACGATAAGTAATAAATGTTATTATTGTTTATATTAAACAATTTATGTGTGTGTGATATACACACATTATAATTTATTAAAAAGTAGTTTGGTAAACAAGTGTGATGACTACATTGTATTGATACATTACGAATACCAGGTAAATTTTTTGGCATGAAATTTTGACCAACTTTTTTCACACAAACATCATACCAAAAAATTTTGGATGGTATCCAAATTATCTGATGCTTAAAAAATGTTTGATTTATTCACAGTAAAGTTAATCACACAGACAACAATATTTTAATGTAACAATTTTACTTAGTCGTATGCAATGTTATCTTTTAATTCTAGTATTGAACAATACAATTATTACCAACATACAAGATTTATAAATTTTACATTTTGTAATGTGTCACAACACATACACATTATTCACACATAGAAAATATTATAAATTACTTTATGGAATGTATGTATGTATTAACACAACATCAATTGATACTATGTTTGCTAACAAACATTTTTTGTTTTCATCAACATATTTTCAACTATCGTTGAGTTTAAGAAAAATGCCAAAATGTTTTTGTCAATACAATCCAAAAAATATAATTGTTATGTTTGTATGTATACACATTATGACTGATACTAATAAATTAGAATATAATACTTCGTACCTACCCCACCACCATCCCCAACACAACCACAACCATCACCACATTTACACTAGTAAAATTACATAAAATATACATGAGTAATCAATCACAATAATTATATGATGATGAGAGTATAAATGGTTATATACCCTACACATTAAAGTATAACGTATACTTTTATTTTTACAGATCAAACTATAAGTTATATTATAATTAATCTAGATGTTAAATATGTTATCATGACATATATGTGTAATTATAATCTTATACTACTATCATCACTATAACATATATTGTATGTTGTTATCTTTGTTGTTATTGTGAATAAGGACATATAATATATTGTTTTTCATATAAATATAAATAGTATTTATATGTATATTAGTGTTGTATAAGATAAGTATATTTATTTACAGCTTGAAGTTGTAAAGTATTAAAATTATAAGATTACACAATTATAGGGTTGTGTAATATAATTAATGTTAACTATTTTCATGTAGTCATGTAACTATGAATACAAGTTAATCAGAATTAGTAATTCACCAACTATGTCTTGACATTATAAATTAGTGTTGGTAATTAACATTGGTTATTATTGTTGTCAATGTAGTTTTAGAATTAATATTACCAAAGTCTGTTAGATGATGTTTTTGAAAACGTAAACTACAAATCATGTGATTCATAGAATTAGATGAACAAGTAATAACAATAACAGCGGACAAGTAAGTTCAACTATATGATTATCAATGATAACTTTAACGTTTGGTAGTTTTTATACTTAACAACTGTTTGAGATACCAAGCTGTATATGATAAGTTTTTATGTACCATATTACATATCTTAATACTATTAAATTTGGGATTAGATAAGTTCCATGAATAATCTGTCGCTTGTTTATTATCAGTGATGTTACTATTTGTATTATCATGGGCAGTGATCACAAAGATTATAGTCGTGTTATCCTCCCTCACAACTTCAGTGTCAATACTAACATCAACATCTTTGGATATCAAAATACCATTACTAAGTGTACCTACATCTAAATATATCAGTCTGTTATTTCTGTCACTATTATCCCCGCCACCGTTATTTCTGCCATTATTAGTAAACCATAAAAACACCGTGTTTCTTTTAATAACCAATATAATATTTCATTTCATTTACTTGTTTCCATCCATACGATATAGGTATTAAATCTCATCATACGTCTTTCTACCTCATTCCATCTATAAGGTATATTATACACCTCATAATGATAACTTCGACATCTTGTAAAGGCATTCTTATATAAAAAATATTACTATATATGGTTCTGCATCCAATATATGTACATTATGTTATGTTAATAATAATATAACATATTAAACGGACAACATTATATTCTGGATAATATTATTGTTCGTAACAATAATAAAAATATTAAATTTAACAAGTACAATAACAATAATAATTATACATCTTTACTTTTGATGTAACAAACAAACAAAAATATTATTGTTATACATTGACACATAACTGTAATGTACATGTAATTATGTTGATAATCGTCAATGCGTATATATGATTTGTCATTACTGAAATTGATTAAATATATAATTATTACTACTGTTAGTAGGTGAGAAAAGATATAAAATGTGTCCAAGAGGAGGCTTAGTGATTATGGATTACCCAACAAGAGATTCATGTCAGATTTAAGTTTTGCGGATAGACAGGATATGACAGTTAGGCTAGATTTGGATTTGGAGTACGAGCTGATTGAACAACAAGTTCCTGGATTTCGAACAGTTAAGCAAATTAGGAAGTCAGGTAACAAGATTATCATTGAAGTACCAACCAATATCAGTCAATCCACAGTTCAGAACTATTTCAACATAATTACTGGTTTGGTGCCACAACTGTCCGATGATGAAATTAGTCAACTTGTAATTCTCAACGATTATTACTATAATAACAAAATTGGTCAACCATCGTCGTTCCCTACCAGACTATCTAGCTATTTACGACATACCGAGTATATCTACCGTCACACATCCGATGCTTATTATACCATTTATTTGTCAAAATATCCACAAATCTATAATGTTGTCATGCGAGATCTGAATCTCAAATTCTCAGGGTCTGACCGTATGCCTATTTACCCATTAACTGTTAACAATATACCCGTACAACAACTATTTCAAAACTCGCATACCAATGAACATCGTAGTTGTGACAGTTTAGTATTCAAAGGTAAACAGAAACTAAACGATTACAATAATAGTTACAGTACACAATTTGTTGTTAATAATGGTGATATTAGTGGTATGTCCAATGACACATCTTATAGTTTACCTCAAGTTATGCCTTTTGTACCTCAAACCATATCTCGAATTACAGATAATGAAATGGGTAATGATATGGATAATAATATGGATAATAATTTTGAGAGTGGTATGAATAATAGTCAGAATAGTGGAATGAATCACGGTGCAATTACTTTAGTGGAGTCTCTAGGTGGTCCATACCTTAGTGTTGAGTACAACACAGAATCTAAAAAACCTCGTAATTACTGTGATTATGGTTCACTGAATATTAATACATTGAATATTCCACTTTTCTTCCATGACTTAACATCTCACGAAGATATAGTTGTAGCCGGTGGCTGTGTTGTAGATATGTTAAAGGGTAGGTACTATAATGATATTGACGTGTTCGTAGTTAATACCCAACTGTTGGATACCAAGGTGTGTCTGGATAAAGCAGTATTTAGTGTATTAGTGGTATTAGCCAAATACATAAAACTTATTAAAAGGTTGAGTGTAACCGCGACTCAAAACGTCATTCAAATAGAGTTTACGATTACTGGCAAGGCAGCAACAAATAGTATATTCTACAATAACCAATCTTACCAGTTACACAATCGTGGCTATGATAGTAAGATTAAACTGCAAATCATTAAGAGAGTGTACAGGTCACTACCAGAAATCTTCGTTGGTTTTGACATAAATGCCAGTTGTATCGCATATGCTAATCATGTGCATGGTGATTTCAATCCTATTATCACTGGTATTAATACCAGTGATAATAATAAATGTAAGATTTACACATGTGATCGTTGGTTACTAGCCGTTAAGTATGGTATTAACGTTGTGTGTCCATTCAGACAAAGTCAGACGTACAGTTATCGACTTAATAAGTACATGAAAAAGGGTTTCGTACCTATGTTACCAGATGCTATTCACATGAAAAATGGTAAATTAGCATCTACAGTATGGTCTGGTGACTACGTTAAACATCACGTGTCAGAACTACTTGTGTTCCAAAGTCAAAACCCTATTGAATTTCATAAGGATGTTTCCGACTACACACATATGACGTATGAAATTGTTAAAGCTAAAAACTTGTTATTACCTGAGGTCCTAGAACGAGCTCATAAGTTTAACATCCAACCTATCAGTGAATTGTATTGGAAATATAATAATGATGGTCATTTACCTTCATATCATGCAATCATAGGTCGTGATTTATTACTTGATATGTTAAGAAATTATGGTCCTAGATATATGGAACAAATAGGTGATATGTATACTGTTGATGATAAGAGATATGTTCTCCCAACCTGGGAAGACCCCAATGTTATCATGGATATTTTGGTTGTATCTGGTCACCTATCTAATTGGCTTGTCACCGACCCTAACACTCAAATTACATCCAGCTTCCATCCCACCAACTATGACTTCTTGAGTACTTAAACTCTCTATCCACTCCTCTCTCCCTCTCGTTATCATCCACTAACATACAAATAAATAAATAAACATTATCTCAGATAATGTCACATAAATTAACAACTACAAAATATATAACTGTGTACAAAACAATAATATTGTAACTATTGTATGTCACTAATGTAAACAATGCAAAATGTATAACACATGACCACTTATCATATTAAATACGATTATCATCACAAACAAGGACATATAATATTAATTAATTACAACATATGTTATATTTTTCCGTTATACATGTATATGTGTAGTTAGAAAACAACTTACAACATGGTATGACTTATTATTATCTAATAATAATATAACTAAATGGTATAAATTGGTAGTAATTATAATTAGAATTATAATTATATTAATAGTCTCTTATATTTTTTCTCCTTTTTGTTTACATGTATGAATATTATTAAACCATTAAGTTGTTAATAGATAAAATTGTAGAGTAATAAATTAAGAGAGTTAAACTTCCAGTTTATCACTTGAAGCACTATTCTTTGTGTGATAGTTATACCATTTCAAATGGTATAATAGTTCTTGGTATCATACTATATAATTAAGTTAGGTAGAATATTACATTGTCAAAGTAACAATATGTTTAAATACAGTATTAATTAGGATGTAGAATTTAATCTATTTATTATTGTTATAAATACAAGAATATATGATTGCAATTACTTTGATAGATACTTATTTAACGTGTAAAATACTTTGAACTGTAAGTAGATATATATGTACAATTACAAAAATATGTGTAATCAACTAACCACTACTATTATGTGGTTTTGCGAGTAATGTTACAGTGTGTACAACATACGTATTTATATATTATAACATTCCAGATGAAAAAAAGATATAACAGTTACTACAACCTTAAGTTGTAATATTTCATCATGTGTTGTTATCACTACAAAATACATTATATTGCAATGTATATTTTCTACTTGAAGTGGAAAAAGGTTGGTGATACCAAATATACATCATATTATTAATATGTTGTGTAGTTGGAGATGTAACATATGTTTATACTTGTTTACAACACATTTAACACTTATTTGTCTCATTATGTGACATTGTTACTAGCATGGGTAAACATAACATATGTTCGTAATGTTTTTCGTGTGAATCAAAAGGTGTGTATGTGTCTGAGAGAAAGGAAGTACCCGAGAGAGAGAAAAACTATGTTAAAACATTACAATTATAACAAATTAATTGTTAACAATGTATCTGTAAAATATATTGTTAACAATAATTAGTCCATTTTATTCATAACAGTGTATAACCACAAGTATCTTGTAATAACACAGGGAGTTTGTGTACGATGACTAAATTAAACATATTTTTGATATGAATAAGAAAACATGCATTATACCAAATGTTACCTGTAAAATTAAAGGTAACAATATTACACTATATAATATAGTGGACTCAATATATAATTTAGTATAAAACATTTTTATACTTATCAACTGTTATATCAGAATATCATCTTACTTTAATTTTACAGGTGATGTGTATATCTTAGTTTGACATATTTTTGGTTTAGGTGAAAATATGTCAAACTAAGATATACATATCACCTGTAAAATTAAAGATAATAGATACTCCACTATACAGTATAGTGTATTAAATACCATCTTACTTTAGTATATGGGATATTAAATTTTACAGGTGATGTATATCTTGAACACTTTTTTGCCTGGCTATGTAGTTTTGATGTTTATATAAGTATTATTACATAATATCTGTGTATATAATCATCCACAAATTTATGTAATAATAATTATATCGTCATATGAGTGACTATTTAATTTGTACTTGAATCATTACATAATATTCGTGGATGATTATATACAAGAATTTATGTAGTTTGTACATTAAATTATGTAGTTGTTGATAACTTTATGCAGTAAAAAATACTGACATTTTAGGTCTCTACATATGTTTTTGTTATTACCCGCTGTTTCTCTTCATCACTATCACAAACATAATATTAATCCCTCTCTTAAAACTAATTCACATTACTATTATTAAACGTATTAATAATACAATATTATATATATATACACCTGTTATAATAAATATTGTTCTAGGTAGGTAACGTGTATATAAACTATACAATGACAATTATATTACTATACAAATACATTGTTAACTTGTTTCGTATTGACAACATATAAGTTAATATATGTTTGATTATTACAAACTGTTACATTGTGTATTTTTTTACCACACATAATTGTTATGTGTTTTAAATCTGTATATAATGTTTGAGTACTATCCAGAGATAGGAAGAGAGAGAGAAGAGAGAAGAGAGATAAGAAGAGAGAAGAGAGATAAGAAGAGAGAAGAGAGATAAGAAGAGAGAAGAGAGATAAGAAGAGAGAGAGAAGAGGGTGTTTAATAGGATGAGAAGAAAAAAATATCTATTACATGATGTAATAAAATACACTATTTTTATATTAAACAGTATTATGGTAATGATGATATTGTACTTATTATTTAATATTTTAAAGTATGTTGATACATTATTACTACACATAATAATCTTATTATGAGGAGACTACACAAAGTATTTTTTAGTATCCTCATATTTAGTTACTTATTAATCTTTATACATATATAAGTTATCATTACAACATTATAAACATTTACAATATATTTAATAGTATAACTACAATTAGTATGTATATATATATATATATAATTGTAAAAATATAAGTGAGTAAAATGGATACTAAAAATATTAAGTATAGTCTCCGTAAACCGGTTGAGGACCATCTATCACATGGTGTATAGTCTCTACCATATTTTTAAAATATAAAATGATAAGTCACACTTATCATATATCGCAATAATATCATTTGTTATAAAAGTAAAGTAAAGTAAAGTAAAGTAAAATATTACGTATCATAATAACTAGTCTCCAGTTGGTATGAGAATATACACATAATTAATATTTTTGTAGTTTTTAATAAACATTGTTATAATATACATGATACAGGTATCATCTAGTATACATATATGTGTATATATTTATTATAATAGTGTCGTTAGTACAACATAATCTAAAATATTTTTTGTTACATGTTGTTACAACATGTAACAACTAATCTTCCACCTTATTATATGTAAAAGATAACTATATTTTTTTCTGTAGGGTTGTAATTTCTTACAAATTTTAAATATGTGTTGTATACACAATTATGTTTATATATTATAACGGCAAATAATTTATTACCAACATAATACGAAGAATACATTTTTTAGCGATTTTCTTAAACGATTTAAAACATTAAAATAAAGATAAATTTATATGTTAAAGTACCATAAAACACGTTTATTTTAATGTTTTAAATCGTTTAAGAAAATCGCTAAAAAATGTATTCTTCGTATTACCTTTAACATATAGAAGTTCGATGGCAATAACTGTTGGTATTATGCAATACGTACATTAAGTATATTTAGATTTAAATTTATAATTTTGTTATATCCCACGTTTTATATCAGTAAAATTACATAATATTTGTGTAATCAATCAATCACAACCATCTTGTGATGACACAAGTATGTGGTATGAATAATTACATATTTAGTGCAGCTTTTCTCTTTGGCAAAGCAAAGCTGCACTACGTCAAACCAAAGATGCATTTGTCGCTACGCTTGTCGCCTGAGCCATTTCCCTTTAGAGTGTATTTGCGGTCTGAATTATACCTTCGGTTTACCAGAGGTATATATATATATCTCTTGAGAAATAACTGTGACAAGTGTAGAGATTTAATAAAGCTCTTCTCTCCAAGGTATATATATATATACCTTGAATTTATATGAGTGCAAACTACATAAATTCGTGTAGGTAGTCATACCACGACCACTTTGTAATCATGCTATAATTGCATACTAGTAATATGTTTTTATTTAAATTAGTAATTGTAGTTATGTTAGTAAAACTACATAATGGATATGACAATATTAAAAATACAAATTTAGTCTTTTTATAAGATTAAGTCTCACAAACCGAAGGTATCTCTCAATTTGGACCAAGAGCCTCTGGCAAACAGCAAACTTCGCTTATGTAACTATACACCATCTAAAACACAATTAACTTATACATTGTATGATAACATAAAAACATGTATAGCACAATTTAACTTACATTCTTCCTATACTCAAAATTACATAATACCTAGTTTTTCGACAATAACTTTAATTAATGTCTATTTACTAAACCAAAATAATTTGTAGAGACCAAATTACTAACATAATTGTATGTTAATGAGTATCAATTATAATACTCATTATAATAAATATTATTGTGTATCCATGTATATCTCTCAGATTAACAATAATTTATTAGCATACTATAAATCAACAGTTAAACTCCAAAAGCTTTAGTTATGGTTATGTGTGTATGTATATGTATAAATTTAACCATAATCAGAGAATAATGTTAACAACATTAATAATATATATTGTTAACATAATCTGATACCAATTATATTTTCATTAGTATGAAATACATAATCATACCTAATAAATATAATATTATTGTTTTCTTTGTACATGATTATAATTTACTTTGTTACAAAGTAAATATAGTGTGATAACTAGTAGTAGTAGTAGATGTAAAAAACGCCATAATCTTGTTGTTATATTATTTTTTCCCGTGTTTTTTATTTACTTCTTTGTCTCTATGTGTCGTTTATATGTTCTTGTTCAATCCATGAATCCTATTATGTATTTATTGTTGGATAGTACAATATTATTATAATATTTACATAAAGATGTTATATTTTCAACTACAACAAAGTTACTTTGTTATACCCTTCCTCCTCCCTTTCTCCTCCTCCCTCATTTACACTAGTAGTATTACATAAAATTTGTGTAAGCAACCATCCACTGATAAACATGTGTTAATACAAATAATATTAGTCAAATGACTATTTATGTAACACCCATATTATTACATAATGTTTGTGGTTAGTTGTTTACACAAATATTATGTAACAATACTTTAATTAACATTATTATTAACATTATTATTAACATTATTATTAACATTATTATTAACATTATTATTAACATTATTATTAACATTATTATTAACATTATTATTAACAATATTTAAAAGATAGGTGTGTAATTAACAACTTTGGTAATATTAACATTGTCACTACTAACAAACAAAATAACAAATTACTTTAGTGTTTGATTCGTGTTGATGACATGTAAAATAACAAACATTTTGATGACTCACCGTGTCATGAATGATAAATAAGTTAATAAATTAACATTTTGTATTTTAATAAATATTAATAATAATGTAAAAGGGCGGGGAGGTGTAAATAATATGTCTTGGTAACTGGAAATTTGTGTATATGTGATTATAATGTTTACCAACAATTAAATATGTTTGTTGTAGTATGAAGAGATATAGAGAGTGGGAATATTCTCTTTCCAGCGAAATAGATATATCTCTCTAACTTGAGAGAAGAATATTAACGTTTTTAGTCTACAATTACAAAGCAAATATGTATGCACTACTAAACGACTATCTAATAATCGTTTCTTTGCTAGTTATTATAATAACTTGCGTACCAACATGATTTGGATGTACTTTTGGGTAACAACAAAATAAGTATCTATTATGTATTATTTTATCTTGGTTACTACTACGTGTTATTTGATATTATTTATAGTGAATAGTTTAAGTGTTATTTTAAATATTAACAATATTAAATATCTAACAATTATAATGGGTTTGATTGGTTATAATAATTTCATTGTTCAACTGTATATACATACACACTATCAAACTAATTTATATTAATGTGAATAACATTATCATCATCATCCAGTGTTCAACATATTATTTGTAGTGACTTTAATCTGGTATAACTTATGATATCTTGTATATGTACATCTAATAATGTTTTAACAGTTGTTAATTTATGGGTTTGGAACAAATAATAATTAACATTATCAATGATATGTTTACCGGTGAGGTGTATGTAATTAGCTAAGTTTTCACAGTCAAGATAATATTATATTATCTTACTTGTATTTGTATCGGTTATAATGTTGATCTCTTTGAGAGATCAACATATAGTAACAATAGTTTAATGTTGTTTAACATCATTGATATATTCACCGTCGAAAGTAATATGACCTTGATTATCATAATATCTCCATTTACCATCTCGTTTACCATCAGTATAAGATCCTTCATAAGCAAGAGTGTGTTGATCATTATCATACCAATATCTCCATTCACCACCTCGTTCACCTTCCACATAATGTCCTTCATTGTAAAGTGTGTGGTCTTTATCGTTATTCCACCTTTTCCATAAACCGTCAGCTTTACCATTAACATATTGTTCCTCATACCAAAGGTTACCTTCGGTATGGCGCAGCCCATCTTCGATATGTCGAAGACTATCTGTAGTTTGGTTTTTGTCGTCGTACCACCTTCTTCTTGTGCCATCTAGTTTGTCATCAACATAATGTTCTTTAAACTTAAGCGTATTCTGATCATTGTTATACCACCATATCCAAAGACCAGTCTTTTTATTATTGTTATAATATCCTTCAACCATAATATTATTACTTTTGTAGTAGATAGTCTCTTTCTTACGACCAATCTCTTTGGTATGGTTAGTTCCTTGATCTAACACCTCCACAGTATGAAATGTTTTGATTGTTTGATGATCGTTTTTATTTATTGATGTGACATTATTATAATATGTTTCATTGTTATTGTTGACTTTAATAACCACATTTTGATTATGCTGATTCCATTGTGTTATAAACAAGTTATTATTTATTAGATGTTCTGGAATGAAATCGTAGGGTGCTAAAACAAAGAATGACCACTGCAGATCATCATTGAATTCATTGTACACCATATTACACATATAAGACCAATTGTTAAATGTTTGTTGAACACAATATTTAAAGTAATCATCATCATCAAATAATGTGCTGAGTTGAAAACATAAAAACAGTCGTTCTGTGTTGGTAATAAATGTTTCGAGACCCTTTAAGTAGTCAATATAGTTATTAATAACAGTGTAGTACTTATCAGGAATTGGAATAACAACATCTACATTGTCAGATAGTTTGACAATATCTTTAATGTACTCTGAACTGGTAGTGTTATCATATGAGATACCAATCTCTTTGTTATCACAAGTAATGATGGGCATTTTATAATAGTAAAATAACTAAAGTCAATTTACTTTGTAATTACCTCACTCCTCACCTCATACCTTTACATCATTCATCACTTAATTATAAATAATAATATGTAATAAACATATATATATATATATATATATATATATTGTTATTTAAATACTAGTCTAACATAATATATATTAGGACATAAAGTAATACAACATGTTACTTGTAATGATGTCAAACCTGTACAACTTATGACGTTTGGTACAGTTAGTCATGACTTGATACAGACAATAATTACTATTATTAATGATATATTTATTGGTACTGATAATTAGATAAGTTTATATTCAAGGTGATACTGTATCATCTTACTTGTATTGGTATTGGTTATAATGTCGACCCCTTTTAAGGGATGTGAGTATATAATAATTTAGTTTAATATTGTTTAGCATCATTGACGTAATCACCATCGAAAGTAATATTACCATTAAGGTTATATTCAATCCAATGACCATTACGTTTACCATCAACATAATGACCTTCATACGCAAGAGTGTGTTGATCATTGTCATACCATTCTCTGCATAGACCATTACGTTTACCATCAACATAATGACCTTCATACGCAAGAGTGTGTTGATCATTGTCATACCATTCTCTGCATAGACCATGTGGTTTACCATTAACATATTGTCCTTCATACGCAAGAGTGTTCTGATCACCATCATACCATTCTCTCCATAGACCATGTAGTTTATCATCAACATAATGTTCTTCATACACAAGAGTGTGTTGATCAATGGTTTCTCCTTGAGTATCATACCAATGTTTCCATAGACCATTCCTGTTACCATTAACATAATGTTCTTCAGACTTAAGTGTATGGTGTTCATTGTTATACCACTGTCTCCATAGACCATCTTGTTTACCATTAACATAATGTTCTTCAGACTTAAGTGTATGATGACAAGCGCAACGCAGCCACTCATCTTTAGATATACCTTCGGTATGGTAAAGCCTTTCTCCCTGAGGTAGTATACCTTCGGTATGGTAAAGCCTTTCTCCCTGAGGTAGTATACCTTCGGTATGGCGAAGGCTTTCTCCCTGATGTATACCTGTGGTTTGTTGTTCATTGATTTCTCCTTGAGTATCATACCAATAATTCCACGAACCATCTAGTTTACCATCAATATAATATCCTTCACTCCTAACATTATTACTATTTTCGTAATACACAGTTTCTTTCTTACGGCCGATCTCTTTGGCGTGACCAGTTCCCTGATCCAACACCTTCACGATATGAAAAGTTTTAATAATCCGCTGATCGTGGTCATTTATTGACGTGGCATTGTTATAGTATACTTCATTATCATTGTTAACTTTGATGACAACATTTTGATTGAGTTTGTTCCATTGTGTCATAAATGTGTTATTGTTTAATAAGTATTCTGGAATGAAATCATAAGGAGAATGAACGAAGAATGACCATTGCAAATCATCAATGAACTCATTATATACCATAACACACATGTATGACCAATTGTTAAATGTTTGTTGAACACAATATTTGAAGTAACTATCATCAACAAATAGTGTGCTGAGTTGAAAACATAAAAATAGTCTCTTTCTGTCGGTAATTAATGTTTTGTTATTCTTTAAATAATCAATGTATGTATCAATAATAGTATAATATTTATCGGGGACTGAAATAACAACATCTACATTATTAGATAATTCGACAATATCTTTGATGTACTCCGAATTAACTGTGTCATGATATGGAACGTTAATCTCTTTGCTACCACAAGTAATAACAGGCATTTTATGATGGTAAAATCGATGAAATCAATTTATTTTGTAACACATTTATCTTCTTTATATCCCACAATATTCTTTATACTGTTTATTATTTAATAGTAAATAGTATTATGTGATATATGTAACTGTTATTATATTAAATACTAATCTAATACCTATACATTATTTCAAGAGATAAAATATTTAACATGTTAAACATGTTAATATACCAAAACCAAAAAATGTAAGACTATTTAACTTTATTGAAATGTTTAATGACAAATATATGTATACCAGTTTAATTCAAAGTATTAATTATTAATTATTATTTGAAAATGTATGGTATATGTTACATTTTACAATAAATTAAGGTGTTCTACTATATCATGTAGCAGATCCTCTCCTCAGTTGGTATGCATATACCATACCTAGTATCTGAGGTATTTGTTTTTTTGTATGGTTTTTAATCTTTTATACCTACTTCACTTAATCCATAATTTTATTATATACTTTAACATATAATACTTTAACAAGTAAATATTTTTAAAATTAGTTATGTATGATATTTAAAAACTATGTAAAAAATACATACTGCAGTCACTATACTTGGTATCTACATACCAACTGAGCACTATCTGTTACATAATGTAACAAAATTCTTTATCTTATCGTTAATTAAAACAATATTATACATATATTATGTACTAGTTTCTTTGAGATAGGTTAAAAACATAAGGTTTAAATTGAAACACATTACCCGAAAGAATAAAGATAACAATATATACGAATATACAACCATTGTATATTATATTATATTAAATTAAATTTATACAATTATATCAACATGTATAATTCTTATCTTTTATTTTAAAGGCTGGTTAGGGTAGATATATTTTTGGTAAAGTTAAACAAATATGTTTACTTGTAAATAAAAGATAATAGGTATATACGTCATTACAAGTGTATAACATCATTTTAATATAAGATGGTTTTATGCTCATTTACACTAAAGGTTACTATACGGTCTTATTTTTACAGACAAACGTGTTTTTAGTTTAAACCTCGTAATTTTAACTTCTTTAAGTATCTTCATTTAACCTTGTTTAACCAAGGTATCTTGGCCAAACAAAGATAAGAGTTACATATGTGTGTACTTAAATGTAACTTACATTTAATTTAAGTTTAAAGGGTCATTTGTATATATTTGAAATATGCTTAGTTACACTTTAAAGTTACTTGATTAAACAAAAATATATTGGTTAAACAAATATATGTTGGAGATACTTTGGTTATATGAGATTAAATAAAAATGTGTTAGATCATCAATGTATATTTCGTCAAACAAGATTAAACAAAGTATCTTTGTATAAACGAGAATGCATATCAGAGAAGTTAAAGATACAATGTTTAAAATAACCTATCCTAGAGAGGTTAAAACTATGAAGTTTAAACCAAAAATATGTCAACAATGATTTACCCTTGAAATAAAACATGAGAATTACGTTTGTTGTTATAGGTATGTAACCTTAATTTAGTATAGAATAGTTCTATACTCATTGACACAAAAGAATATTGTTATCTTTATCTTCAGGTACACACATCTTTAAATTAAATCTTATAATTTTAGCATCTGTAAGATAAGTTATTTTAAACGGTAATAGATGCAAAAAACTAAAAAAGAATGTATAATATTTATATTCATATTAGGATTAATAGTGTAATCCAACAGATGGAAATGAACGAAATAACATTATTATTATTAGTATTATTAATATTAATTACTCCATTGTTAATTTATAACACTATAATCTAAATTTATATTTACTCAACAGAGCAATAATAATAATGTAAATTAAAGTACAATTACATAAAATACATGTAGGCAAGTCACCACGGCTATCATGTGATAATATAAATATTATTATATGGGTAGTTATTTAGTTATATTTATATTATCACATGATAGCCGTGGTGAGTTGCCTACACGTATTTTATGTAATTACACTCACATATGAAAATATAAACCACAACATTTTTGGCAAATTTCTTAAAATTACCAATAGTTAAAAATATGTGGTTGAACTGTAATTTTTATGTTTTGCACTTTACAACATATTTTTAACTATTGGTAATTTTAAGAAATTTGCCAAAATGTGGTTTATTTTGGTAAACCAATATGTAAGTAATAGTGTATTATAGTGATCACATTCACATACATAAAATACTACCAATAAAATAATTTATGACCTTGTAACAGTTAAACTAAAAATAGTCAAATGTAACTTATTTTGACCAATGTAAATATATAATCATGATAGTGATGGATGAGTGGAGTGGAGAAGTGGAGTGGAGGAGTAAAGTGAAGTGAGAAAACCTTGGTGTAGTTAATAATACGATTGAACATAAAGTTGTTATTTACATATTATGTGTGATATGTAAATAACAAGTATAATTTTGTTATACTTAATTATATAAAATATAGAATCACAGCAAATAGGTTGTTTAATACATAACAGTTCTAATAATTTGTTATTATCAACAACATACTATTTTAATACTATTATGAATTATATGTAATTGTGTACAAAGTAAATTTATTATTAACATTGTTATAGTAATTATAATAATAATAATAATATACTTATATGTTCAATGATATTGTTATATTAACTTTTTTGTTGTTTTAAACAACAAAATTTCCATCTGAATAGTTTAATGTTACTATTATCGTTAACATGACCAATTTATACCAAAATTTAATTATGTTATGGTGATAATATTATTTATTATGATATACACATTGGTTGTAATTGTTATCATATACACATACAAATACATAAGATTTGTGTAAAACACATCACTAAAGCAATAAGTAAGGAGAAAAGGATAACCTTTGGTAAACCGAAAGTATACCGAAGGTCAGCTGCGCTATACTGAGAGAGCCATAGCCGCGACAAGCAATAAACACAGTGAAGCGCTTTATACAAATTTTATGTAGTTGTACACATTAAATTATATTAGCATTATTATGGTTGTTGTTAATACTTTTTGTTATTTGTGACAGTATTTTAATTGATGTACACATAAATAAAATAGTAATATATATCATTAAAAAAACAATGCAAACATAATATATTAAATATCATTAAACTAATGAGTGGTAATAATATTTAACATAACAAACAAATTTATTATTACTTTGTCATGCACATATTGCAATAAATTTGTTTGATAATAAAATAAGGAATATTGTTAGTAGCTACTGTTATGTTACATGTCTCAATATTATTAAAATAATTTATGTTCAACACTAATTATACCCTACGTGTAATCAAGATGTATTTGTCACAGACAAGCGGGCTTATGGCTAGATAATATTTTGACCAAAAAATTTTAAAGGTATGATGTATTTTTAAAATTGTACCGAAAAAAATAGGTCACCAAGATTTTTGCATATAATGTAACACATGTTAGTGTATAAATAAGAGTTACATTATTATTTTTAATTTTAATTTACTTTTAAAGTATTCTTACTTGCTCATATAACACATACTAATATTACGTATTTACATCATGTAATATATTTTATGTCAAAGTACACAACACCTTCAAATATTTAAACTATAATATGTATGATTGTTATACATATAATAAATTGTTGTAACTACTGTTATTAGTAAAATAACAAACAAGATTATATTTATCTTATTAGTAATTGTTTTATTAGTTTTTGCATTAACGTAAATGTATATTATATACATTAACATCTATAAATAAAATGTATATCTACATTACATTATTAAACAACGATACATTACTAATTATTTTACATATTATATTACCATAATACATATTAAATTTAATTTACACATATAATATATCCAATATATTATTATTAATACTTACTTCTTTATTTACTATTACATATTATAATTATAAGTTATATAACTTATCGTGTATGTATATAATTTAATATTATTAACCTAATAACAATAATTAATTATACAATATAATGTATCTAATTATTATCCTATATGAGTAATAATAATAAGATATACATATTAAACGTAAATTACAAACTACGTAAATATAAATTAAGTATATTATCATAGGTGTAATAACATTATATTAGAAGTTAGCAATTTGCTATCACAAATTAGTGTAATATATTACAATATTAAAATATTAGTACTTGTTGTATATGATATACAATAAAAAATATTTACAAGATATATAGGATTACAATTACATCAATATAGATAAATATATAGATACTACTAAAAGTTTTATTAACCCTTTCTGATGTGTATGTATGGTTTGAACACACACAAGTTAGTGTACTATAATGTAATGTTACAGTTTTTGATACTTCAAATAAGATGATAGTTAAATATTTACATATTTTATAATATACAACAATATAAAAATTTTGCTTTTGACTATTATTATTAATTGTATAATGTTATTATCTAATGGTAAGAATTTATTCTATGAATGAGTAGTTGTTTATTTGATAAACAAAGTTTAAAGGATAAAATGATATTATCAACATAACATATTATGTATGTTAACCAACAAACAATACATTACTATTTACTTTATAGTTCGTATTATTTATAAAAGATATTAAATTTAACTTATGTTTATAATATATTATAAACTATAATATTGTGGTTTTAGCTATTATGGTCGTGGTGGTTGTAATAGTTGTGGTAATTTTAGTATATATGAGTACAATTTCATAAAATCAGTGTAGGCAATCTAACCACGAATATTATGTTGTTATATGAGTGTAAATAAATAATTACTTATTACATAATATTTGTATCATTATATAATATCTGTTGTTAGTTTCTTACACGGATTTTATGTAAATACTCTCGTATCATTATAATAATTACAACAACAAAATTAGATAACAAAAATTAAAGTACAAATTACATGAAATCTGTGTAGGCAACCAACCACAATGATCATGTAGTGATACAAGTATAACTAAAGATTAATATGTGATGATGTAAAATATTATCACACTATTGTTCGTGGTTGGTTGCCTACACGTATTTTGTGTAATTGCACGTGTATCACAAAGACAATAATAAAATTTAAAATACTATTACATACAATGTATGTAATTACATTTATATCATCACAATAATAATAATAACAATACGTTTGATAGTAGTATCATACTTACATAATATTTAACACTACTACTTTCATGATGTACAATATAAATTGTCATGTACACATTATATGTACTAGTAATATTTATTACATAATTTATATAAAAATATATAAGGTGTATATATTTTAATGGTACAAGTCTTTCTGGTTAAGATATAACTATATACATATTCAAAACATATCAGTACAATATTTAATGTTATTTATTGTAAGTGTAACAATGACATAATTGAAAATTATATCTATCTCTAGTACAGATAGTATTTATCACAATAACAATTTTAGTTCAGTAACAATTGTATATTAAACTAATGTGATGAACGTACGTTTATAATACATTATATGGTATAATATTACATAATGTAGTATTATTATATTTAGTATATCCGTTTATATTAAATTTGTTATAGTAACAATAATAGATAGTTAAAATATAGAGAGATTATTAGATGTAAAGTGTTAAACAACATGATTACCATTCACGTTTATAAGTATATATATATATAGTAACTACTTTCATTGACAATAAACTTTTCTATTACTGTAATAGAAAATATACATACATTTATAATAAAGTAGTAATAGTACTATATGTCTATATGTCTATATTATATTTACTACTTTATTATAGTATGTTCAATATCCTGTGATATGTAACATAAAACCTTTTTATACTAAAATATAATGTATTGAATATAGTATATGTTATAGCTGTATATTAGTTACCTTTAAATTTACAGGTAAAATTTGGTTTGACATATTTTTGGTTTTGGTGAGAAAATATGTCAAACCAAATTTTACCTGTAAATTTAAAAGTAACTAATACCCCATTATACATTGTAGTGAGTGTAAAAAGGTTTTTATACTAAAATATAATGTATTGAATATAATATACATTATCTATCTTCAAATTTACAGGTAGACATATTTTTGTTAACATCAAAACAAAAATATGTCTACCTGTAAAAAAAAGATATTATGATTATATATGTAATAATATACGTATACACATACGTATACATATACGTATATCTTGGTTTAGTATGAATCAAATACATATATACATACATACATTAAAATAATAGACATTTAATATTGCTAGTTTTTATATGTAGAATAATTTTATCTTAATCCAGATAAAATACATATAGATATCAAACAATTTACCTTTTAATGTAGTTAACAATATTATATGTATAATACACATGTTGTACTATTATTATTATTATAACATGAGTAAAATTAGGATAGAGTAGTTTCTGTAAACATTATAATAGTTATTATAGTTACTACTTTTGGTAACACATATTTTTTGTGTTGAAATTGGAAGGATGTTATGAGATATATTGTTATAATAAAGGTTAATGTTAAAATGGTACAAGATTAGTGTTGGTTGTTGCAATTATCAAAATTTGGTATACATTGTTGTAACACAACATTAAACAAGACCGGGAAATATGTTTGTATATTTACCTCTGAATGAACAAACAACAGTATTAAATAATAATAATAATAACATACATGTTGTTACATATAATGTAGATAGGTTTTACAATCTAAGATTGTAAAGTGTTAATTTACTCCTAACATTTTATATGTTGGAAATAATGGATCTATATATACTTAGAAGTATATATATATACAGTTATATTTACATATACATATGTTTACAGAATAATTAGTGAATGAATGAGTGAATGAATGAGAAGACTTCAACAGAGATGTATTTCTTAATTTTAATATTTTCCATCTGGATTATAACTTAATAAAACATACAAAAAGTAAATTTACCACACACTATATAAGTATAAACTACATAAATTTGTGCATCTAATTTATCCACAAATATTATGTAGCCTACATGTTTATGATTACTTATTAGTATTTGTATTATTACATAATATTTGTGGATGATTAGATTCACAGATTCACAGATTAACAGAATTAGCCTTTTTGTGAGACTTTTAGCCCCACAAACCGAAGGTATACTGAGAGAGCAATGGCTGTGCCAAACAGCAAGCTTCGCTTATATATATGTATGCCTACATAGAATTAAAAATAATACATCTTATTAAAATAATATTATAAATGTAACAATAAAACATATCCGAGATATGTTAAAATTACGAAATAAATTAAATAAGTAGTAAAAATACAGAAATATGGTAATTACATTGCAGGAAAATAATAAGATAAATAATATTGACAAGATACAAAAATAGAAAACGTTACACCTAACATGTTTATTATCCGTATCAAGTAGATAAACATTGTCATAATGATATATTATTATGTGTATAAACCTGGTTTATACAGTAAATGTGTAAGTTGTAAATAACAATATAATAACTCTAAGTTATATTTTTCTTGTTTTATTATTAACAACATACAATTGTATTGTTTGAATACTTGTTCCTTTTTCATCTCCATTTTCTGTCTTCAAGAATATAATAAACATATTTATTATATATAATCTTGTGAATTATGTTACCTTCAATATCAAAAAAATATTGTATTGTTGGGTTACCATAAACGATTCGCCAGATTGGAATGTCATGTTGATTAAACATTGTAATTGTGTTTTCATTTATATACTTTATATCTTCAGTGGGTAAATAAGTGATAACAGCATAATTACCATCAACATAAAAATATTTACCTTTAATAGCAGAGCCTGAAACATATTGTGTTTCAGCTTGAAGTGTGCACTGCTCATCATCATAATATCTTTTTTGTCCTTCAACTATACCATTGTTGTAGTTAGTTTCAATCATAGGTTTACCATCTTCATAATAATCTGTTTCGACACCATATTTCAAATCATCAAGGTAATAAACTTTACGTAGAGGTAGTTGACCATTGTCATCCCCATATTCAACGTTTAATCCATTACGTTTGCCATTAATGTAAACTGTACTTGATGCAAGGTAATTATCACCACCCTTTTCAGTATTATTACCTTGTGTGTTCCCATTATATTGAGTAAGTTGTCTATTGGATAACACTTCTTTGTCTATATTTGACTTGTTACCTGGATCTACATATGTAAATATTGCTCCATTTGTTTTATTACTGATGACAGTTTTGTAAGTAAACTCTTGAACACCATTGAGAACAATTTTGTTACCAGTGTTAAGTTCAAGCCATGAATCATAAAATTTTTTGTTATTAACAAATGAGGATGGTAGTAATTGGTGTGGTGTATGCAGGTGGATGTCCCACATAATATTATGGTCAACACCAATATTAGAGGAGTAAAGTATTGGTGACAGTAATGTCCAAAACTTGTGTAATTGAACTATTAAGTAATCAAAGTAATTATGATCACCGGTAATGTTGTAAATTTTAAGACAGTCAACCATAACTTCCTTCTCAAATATTACCGACCTATCTTTTTCATGTGTTAAAAAGTAAACGTAGTCGGTCAAACTTATGTCAGATATATCTTTCAACAGATATTTTAGTTCAACTACTGCACTATGACCCATATCTTGACTCACACCATACAGAAATCCTGACTTATCATTAACAGGTACTGTAAATACCACCTTATCACCTAAATCTATGTTGATGCTCATTTATGAGAATGAATGGTCTTATTATCCATATAGAAGTCAATTTACACACCTCTCTCTCTTCTTCTCTTCTTCTCTTCTTCTCTTCCTCTCACAGATACATGCAAATTAACTAAATATATAAAGTGTATAGACATATTACTGTATTATACTAGTTTAGGTTAACCTTGTAGATTGTTATTATGATGATGATAATACAGTATGAGGTAAATATAACATTATTTATTGTATGACAACAAACATAACAATAATTATTATACCAGATAAACATAATGTGTTTAAAGATACAACTAAAAGGTTAATAACATTTACACCAGAAGATACGTATTATGTATAGAATACATAATTAGATATGATAGATAGAATATATGTTGTTCAAAACAATATAAACATTGTTGTTATTAATAATGTCGTTAAACATGTGTTACTTTGGGGTGACATAATATTACAGTTATTGTTCAATATCATAACAACACACAATACCAAAATAAGTAAAGATAGTATCAGCTACCTTATTGGTAGATAGAAGAGTACAACAAACATTACTACAGTTAACAATGTTATTAAATGACATATTTAACATTAATACAACTCAATATATGTTACAATTGTAGTGATATATATATATATATATATAACTATATAAGAAAAATATGTTAGTGTTTGGTCATCATAACCTGTCAAACAAATAAATTTCATGTATGTATTAATATGTACAAATAAATACAATGGTGTAGTTATGATAGTTAATACGTAGAGTATTAACATAACTCAAAAACAAGAAGGACGGATATAATCATACTATTGTAATAATATTACTATAACCACATAATGTCTGTGGATAGTTGCTTACACAGATATTATGTAATTACACTAAAATTAACGAGTAATTACACTAAAATTAACGAGTAATCACATAATATTTGCGTAGGCAACTAACCACAAATATTATGTAAATACACTTGTACATTTACAATACTTAATAGAAAAATATACCAATGACTATTTGTAAATTGTTCACCTAGTGAACAATATATAATACAGTGTTATTTATTTAACAAGTAGTGTACATGTAACAGTATTTTAATTGGATCATAACAAAGTGTATTTATGTTGAATACATTCAACATAAATACATTTTACAATTACAGTTATTATTGTTTGTAATAATTCTTACCTATATTAATATTACACATAGTATAAGATGTTAAATTACATTTTGTTAGATATGATTGTAAACACATATACATATATATATATATTGTAAATGTGTGTGTTTTGTATACAATATCTTTACTAACGCCAAATGATAAACATGAAATAAGATTGTAATGTAATGTTATATTTTGAGGTAACGAAAGTCACCAACAATTACAGAAAATTTAATGTAAAACAATTGTTTATCGTATAAACAATTATATATTTATCTCCTCTAATATCACCCGATTAAATGTCCACTTCTTCTTCTTTTTCTTCTTCATCTTCCTTCCTCTCACATGATTATCATAATATAGATACATCAAATATACTGTGTATAAATATTTTACCATTACAATTTGTGTATGAGGTATATGTATATGTATATGTATTTTCTCTTTAGAGTTTTGGGATACTGAAAAATATAACCAAAAAAATACAAACAACACATTTTTGGCGATATTCTTAAACGATTTCAAACATTAATGTAATGTTAAAGTTGGATTTGATGTTAATCATAAAACAATATCATATTAATGTTTGAAATCGTTTAAGAATATCGCCAAAAATATTTTCATGACAAAAACACACTCTTTTTTTATCTCACAAGTTTAACGAGTGAATAACCATGTGATTGTCAAAGTATAGAAATTTAAGGTTGTGTTTATAATATATATAACATTTCAACGGGATATAACACAGTAATAGTTTTTACTTTATTAGAAGGTATTTGTAACTTGTAATAATACATCTTCTTGGAATATATGTTTCTGTGAATTTATAAATAATACAAAATGTTAAATATGTTTATTAATAGCAATAATAATGTATTTAGTTTTATATCCTTTACTATGACAAAATATTGTTTCAATCCCAATTATTAATATTGAATATAACAAATACAATTCTATATTTGTTATTCTCCCAATTTTTATTAATGTAGTGTATCTTTTTACCAAGAAATAACATAATAGGATATAACAACATAAAGTGTATTAATATGTATTACTAATAAGAAGAGAAATAATTAATAAAAGCAACCAATACATCAACATTTGGTAATACCAATAATATTGACACTAATGACAGATGGAGTAATAAATATTTTAATACTTGAATGATATTAATATGTAGAACAATAAACAATTTGATGACTGTAGGTCACCAACAGTGAGTTAAGAAGTAATATACATATATATTTCATTAATTTGAATCTCAGTGGGGACAAGCGTTATCTTTTTGTCTGGAGTGTATAGAGTATTACTGTCACCAATTTACAAATACAAAATATTAACAAATTAGTGGTAGTCATGAATATGCCATATTTAATTGTCAAATGTTTGTTATAATGTCTGTAATACAAACACAATATGTAAATTGTTTATACAGTTACAAAATAAAACATATTGTTATACACTTAAAACACACAATATCCAACTATTACAGTAGTATAATATATACTACTAATAATCCCACCACTGTAATAGTTGGATATTGTGTTTAAACCTTACATTTTTCTATACAATGTATATTAATTTGTAATAACCAAATAATATTTAATGTCTTGATAGAATATATCGACTTTAATATGTTAAGAAATTGTGTATAGTATAACAGATGCATATTTATAGATGTATGTGTGTTATCTATATTAAATAATGGTAAACCTATAATTAATAATTACCTTATAACATAACCATTATGTTAGACTTTATGTTACGTAATCTATACTTGATACGTTACATATTTTACATTTGTTATCCGATATAACAAATATACTTGTTATTGTATAATACCTATCTTATTTTTATATACATGTAAACTACAAAAATATTTCAACCAAAATATTTGTGTTGGTACTGTGTATATATTTTTATAATGTAATTGCACTTACAACCATAGAAGTAGTAAAATTACTCACAATTGTATACTTGCTTTGGTAGACGGATAATATGGTTATGTGAGTAGAAGTATGTTGTTAGTAACTCTTGTTAGTAACTCTTGTTAGAATATCGCAAGAATCTTTTATATAACTAGTACAAAAGACAAATATGTAGTTAAGTTTATACTTACTTGTTATAAGTTTAACTTGTCTGACATAAATAAAATAAATGTACAATACCACATAATTTAGTGATACAACCATTATAACAATCAAGTGGAGTGAATACAATTTATAACATGTAAAAATTAAAACACCTAATTATTAGGTGTTTACATATAATTATATTGAGTAGAGATATCAAAGTGTCAAAAATATGTATGGTATACAATTCTAACAGATACATATTCCTTCTATCTTCTGTAGTAAAACTGTTACCTGAATATGCAGGTATAAACCACATGATATCGTGAATCCTGGTTTAGAGTAGCTTACTACTTGTGATAAGCTTTAGCGGAAAGACTTAGTCTCACAAACCGAAGGTAGGCTGCGCCAAAGCGAAGCTAGCCTCTGGCAAACCGAAGGTATACCTGAAGGAGAAATGGCTGCGCCAAACGGTTCGCACGTATTTTATGTAATTTACACATTGCTAGAAGACAAAATTCGATAACATGACTAAATAATATACAATATATTGTTATGACAGATAATTTGTTACCACATGTTATTTCAAGTACTTCAACTATTTATGTTTTACATGTAATACACTGTGTATTGGTAAAAAACAAGTGGTAACAAATTATCTTGTTAGAAGATATATGTGTGTATCTAGACAATAACAATACAAATTACCAGAGGTGCTATTGTTAATAATGCACTTAATTTTATATATCCATTATGGTAGAGTCATACTCCTATTTTAAACACTGTTATTAAGTGTACTAAAACATCAAGATAAATGGTTAACATCTAAATAACATATATTAATAGGTGAAGCATTAAGTAACTTGATGATTTGGAGTCATCAACAATATAGTAACTGGTATTTACTTTGTTAGTAACCAAACTATTGAATATAAATGTCGGTGTTTGATCCCAAAGATAGAGAGGGTGTGATATCACTGGTTAACGACTACAAAATATTGGTTAATTAGTAATGCTAAACCCAATGTGTTAAGCGGTTATTATCTCTGTAGTATATAGTAACACGTCACAGTAATATTTTAAACAATAAATAGTCTTATATCTCTGTTGTGATTTTCTTAGTTTGTGGTATATAATATAATATGTACTTGTTATATTAACATTTAACATTGTTATGGTACATTTTATTATTTGACTATACTATTGTTGGAATAATTATTATAAGTGTAAACACTACCTTTCACTGAACGAGTGTTATCTATTAATTTCTGTTTCAACGTAACATTATACTGTTTTAATTATATTAACATACACATATACATGAGTTTATATTCATAGTAGTATTGACCTCTTTGAGAGGTTAACATATTATAACAATATTTTTTATCTTTGTTCGATACCATTAACATATACAATATTGGAAATAATGTTACCGTTAACATTAAATTCGATCCAATGTCCATGTCTTTTACCATCAACATAATAACCTTCAGATTTAAGTGTATGGTGCAGCCCTTCTCCCTGAGGTATACCTTCGGTATGCCGAAGGCTTTCTCCCTGAGGTATACCTGTGGTTTGTTGATCATTATCGTACCACCACCTCCAAACACCATTTAGTTTACCATTAACATAATGGTCTTCAGACTTAAGTGTATGTTGTTCATTGTTATACCACCATCTCCAAGTACCATCTTTCTTGCCATCAACATAATGTCCTTCAAATCTAAGTGTATGTTGATCATTGTTATACCACTCTCTCAAAATACCATCTTCTTTACCATCAACATAATGTTCTTCAAATCTAAGTGTATGTTGATCATCGTCATACCACCATCTCCAAACACCATCTTTCTTATTATTAACATATTGTCCTTCAGATGCGATGTTATTACTATTTTTATAGTACACAATTTCTTTCTTATAACCAATCTCCTTCTTATGGACAATATGATACGTTTTAACAACTTTTTTACCCCCTCCCTCAATCGTTCCGATATTGTTATAATAAACTTCACTAGCACAATTAACCTTAATGATAGTATTTTGATTAAGTTCATTCCACTATGTCATGAATAACTCATTGTGTAACAAGTGCTTAGGTATAAAGTCATAAGGTGAATGAACAAAGAATAACCATTGCAAGTCATCATTGAATTTATTATATACCATGTTACACATGTAAGACCAGTTGTTAAACACTTGTGTCATTAGATAGTTAAAATAACTATTGTCAATGAATAATGTGTTGAGTTGAAAACTTACAAATAGTCTGTCTTTACTGGTAATTAGACCTTGACTTTCACCTGTTAAAAACTCAACATAATTGTTGATTGCACTACAATACTTGTCCGAAATTGGAATTATAACATCTACATCACCAAATGAGGTTACAACATCTTTTATATATTCCGATGTAACACTGTCCTTGTCATAAGGAACAACAAACTGTTTATTGCAGCAGGTAATAACTGGCATTTTTTACTATAGTAAAATAGATAAAATCAACATTTACAGATATTAGAAATATATAATGTTTTATTCAGTATGGTATTATATACAATACTGTGTGTAAATTAAACACAGGTAACATATGTGCTACATTTTAAAACATTACAAACATTACAAACATTACAAACATTACAAACATTACAAACATTACAAACATTACAAACATTACAAACATTACAAACATTACAAACAGTACAA
>Ga0302300_1000385_pt1 | contig 31853 bp, 26 predicted proteins | sample III_Palsa_E1_1_FD_198756 | JGI IMG/M metagenome (GOLD analysis project Ga0302300, IMG submission 198756) | Peat permafrost microbial communities from Stordalen Mire near Abisko, Sweden - III_Palsa_E1_1 | ecosystem: Environmental > Terrestrial > Soil > Palsa > Peat permafrost | place: Sweden...
ACATCGGCAGTTTTTAATGCTTTAATACCTTTTATAGTTATCAGATCGGCATCACCCGGGCCTGCGCCAACAAGTGTAATGCGTGGTTCTTTAACTGTTTTTTTTATTTCAGTTTCAATCATGATTATACCAAAGCTCCTCTTTTAATTTTGCTGGCTCCTAAAAACTCTTCGGCGGCAGCTTTATATTTTGTTGCAAATTCGTGTGAAGGCTCATTTTTATTGATCTGTAATACAAGGTCACTAAAAGTGCCATCAATTACCATTTCGCCTGTTTCTACATAATGAGTATCAAACTCGCGGATAATACCAGCCTGTGTGCTGCTGCTTACGCCCTTATCCAGCAATAAAGCCTTAGCCGAACTGATGAATACATTGTAGGAGTGATAAATAGCATCAGCCCATGCACCATTGTTGTAAGCGCCATTGGCCCAGCCCATTTTTTCTTCCGACTCATATAGCAAAGTCGCAACCAGGTCAATAATTACACTGGCACATTCACCAACGCCTATCGCGGTAGCAAAAGTTTCTTGATGGCCCCAGTCTACAAACTCATCTTCAGTTAATGTGGCAAGGTTTGCCAGTGGTTTTAACAACTGGTAAAAGTAATCTTTACCCTGTCTATCGTAATAGTTATGGAAAGTTTCATCGGCAATTGAGTTTTCTTTGTAATCATCCAAAACGGCCCTTAAAACATGGGTGGCCCTTTTTGCCGGAACTTTAACCACTTTATCAGCTGCACGGCCATGGCCATCACCAACTGTTCCCCCGCCCAATAATACTTGTACCGATGGTAAAACCCTGGTACCAGCTTTTAATGAACTGCCATGAAAACCAATATGCGCCAACCCATGCTGCCCGCATGAGTTCATACAACCGCTTATCTTAATCTTGATCTCTCGGTTATAGATAAATTCTTCATATTCATTATAGATCAGGTCTTCCAGTACCTTTGATAATGTCATGCTGTTAGATATACCTAAGTTACAGGTATCAGTGCCCGGACAAGTGGTTACATCAGCCGGACTATCAAAACCCGGAGCTGAAAGATCAAGTCCAGTTAAGCCATTATATAATGCGGGTAATGCTTCTTTGCGTATAAACTTTAATAATAGTCCCTGATTTTGGGTGATACGGATTTCATCAGCAACTAATGGCGTTAAAACGTCAACTAGCTTGCGCGCGGTATCCGAAGGAATATCGCCAACAGGTACTTTAATATATACCCCGTAAAAATCTTTTTGCTTTTGCTCAAATACGTTGGTAGCTAACCATTGCTCGTAGCGTAAAGGATTGCTTATAGTAACTTCAGGATAAGAAGTTGTAGTCGGTAAAACCGGTGTTTCTATTGTATCGCGGTTAACCACATAGCTTTTTACTTTATTGGCAGTTCTTTCTTCTTTAGCCAAACGTAAAACTTCATCCAACCCTAATTTTTGGATTAGGTATTTTAAGCGGGCCTTGTTGCGGTTATTACGTTCACCATAACGGTCGAACACACGGATAATCGATTCGATATATGGGATTAGCTGATCTTCAGGCAAAAACTCCTCAACAATACTGGCCAGTAAGGGCTGAGCGCCAAGGCCGCCACCTAATAATATTTTGAACCCACGATCGCCATTTTCTTTTATTTTTGGTATTGCGCCAATATCATGAATATAAGAAAAGGCAGTATCAGCATCGCTTGATGAAAATGATATTTTGAATTTACGCCCCATATCCTGACAGATAGGATTACGTAAAAAATATTCAAAAACAGCATGAGCGTATGGTGATACATCAAACGGCTCCAATGGATCAATACCGGCAGTAGGAGAGGCGGTCACATTTCGTACAGTATTACCGCAGGCTTCGCGCAGGGTTATATCATCTCTTTCCAGTTCGGCCCATAATTGGGGAGTTCTGTCAAGGCTTACGTAATGTATTTGTATATCCTGGCGGGTAGTTAAGTGCAGATTACGGCTGGCATATTCGTCAGATACATCGGCAATGCGTAATAACTGTTTAAAAGTTACCTTACCAAACGGTAATTTAATGCGCACCATTTGCACTCCGGGCTGGCGCTGTCCGTAAACACCACGGGCCAGTCGTAGGCTCCTGAATTTTTCATCATGAATTTTCCCTTCGCGAAAAGCCCTTATCTTTTTTTCCAGATCAATAATATCCTGCTCAACTACCGGGTTTTCCAGTTCCGTTCTGAAACTTTGCATATTCTTATTTTAATATATTATAAAAATGCCTCTTTGGTTTTAGGCTAAAGAGGCATTTTTGTATTTCAGTTCAATTTCCTCTTATAGCAACTTATTATCGCTGTTAATACAGCAATACATCATAATTTTACGATAGGTACAATTAATATGCATTTTATTCACGCCCAAATATACATATAGTATAGGGAAATAGTAGTGTATATAGAAAAAAAGTATTTTTTTACATAAAAATGTATTTATAGAATCAAGAGTATAGAGTCAATAATTAAGATAAAAGCCTCCCTTCCTGATTCTTGACTCTCAATTCTGTTCTTAAATAGAAGATATTAAAGAATTTTCGCGACCAATGATATCGGCAATACTTGTTTCAGATAATATTTTCAAGGTGGCATCTCTAACTTCTACAAAAACATCTCTTATGCCACAGGTGGTTTCCTGGTGGCATTCGTCGCATTTATGATAAAAGTTAAGGCTGGCGCAAGGCACCATAGCAATAGGGCCATCGGTAATACGCATTATGCTTACCAAGTATATATCTTTAGGGTCTTTATTTAGGCTGTAACCGCCGCCTGCGCCTTTTTTGCTATACAGGAAACCTGCATTACGAAGGTCTAACAATATCTGTTCAAGGAATTTTTTAGGTATCCGTTCCTGCTCTGCTATCTTTGAGATCTGCATCGGCGGTTTATCCATATTCTTGCCCAGGATAACTAAAGCTTTAATAGCGTACTTGGTTTTTTTCGATAGCATTTTCTAAAATACAAATTCAAATGTACACAAAGAATTCATTAGGTTATATAGGTGATGGGTTTCACAATTTTTATAATATATCCGGAATGATAAATCTTTCATTGTTCTGATGGTATTTAATCACCTGTAGGCTGTCGCCAACGGTAACAATTCCCTCACCTTTATGAATAAGATTTTGACCGAAATAAATATTATTATTTTTACGGCGATACTTAGCCAGTGTTTTTAAAGGTTCTTTGGTTTTTTCGGCATTTGTTTGATCAATAGTAGTTAATATACACCGGGCGCATAGTTTAACCCCATTAAAATTAATATTACCAATAGTAAAATCATCAAACAGATCTTCTTCAAAAGGTTTGCCACCACTAAAAACAATATTTGGCCTGAATCTGTCCATTGGCAGTGCTTCCGAAAGGCGGATGTTCAAATCATCCAATGTTGCCTGGCCAAGTATCATGAAAGGGTAAGCATCTGAAAAAGAAGTTATCTTGCCGTCTGGTGCATATTTTTCATCAACTTGCCGCTTAGTGTTATCGGGCATATACACTAAGCGGCAATTCATTCCGAGGATCTTTGTAAACCACTTGTCTGCTTCATCACTTACATATATGGCTTCGCAGGTATCATCCCAAACCACTACTTCGCAGGTTTTAGTTGTTAATGGTTTAAAAGGGATCAATAAGGATTCTCCTGTTGTTTTGTGTGATACAAGTAAACCATTGTCCTGTAATTCAACTTTTAGCAGTGCCATGTGTGCCACTTCTCTTTGCGAAAGAAAGCGTCGGTTATTATCAACCAGCATCCAGCGCCGATCATGTTCAAAGCCCCTTTCAGTTACCGTTGCTTTGTTAAGCGAAATGCCACCTAATGATTTTATGGGATAAATATAGAGTTGACTAACCTGAAGCATCATCAAATTTAAAATACAATTTAATAATTACAAGGATTAAATATTAAAGCAAACAATAAGTAATTACTGTTTAATTATTTGCTATCAGCGAAAATTTGGTAACATTGTTTTTAGATGGATATAGGTAAACAATTACAGAAAATATTGCCAGCTGAACGCATTAAAACACGTTTGATAGACCTGGTGTCCTATGCTTCGGATGCGGGTTTTTACCGATTAATACCTAAAGCTGTGGTACAGCCTGTAAATGAGGCTGAAATAATTGCGTTATTTCGTTTTTCTGCCGAAAATGATATTCCTGTTGTTTTTCGTACCGGGGGTACAAGTTTATCGGGGCAATCTATTACGGATGGTATCCTGGTCGACTTAAGTCAGTACTGGGATAAGGTTAATATAGAATATGATGGTAAATTAGTTCGCGTACAACCAGGGATCACGGGCGCAATGGTCAATGCTTATCTTAAACCTTATCAAAGAATTATTGGCCCTGATCCGGCGAGCATTAACTCAGCCATGATTGGCGGCATACTATCCAATAATTCAAGCGGCATGTGCTGCGGGGTGAAGTTGAACTCTTATCACACTGTAAAACATATCCGCTTTGTTTTGCCGAATGGTAAGCTATTTACCACTGAAAGTCCTACTGATTATACCCGGTTTATTATCGAATGTGCCGGACTATGTGAGATTATTTTACAGATAAAAAGTAAAATAAGCGATAAGGGGGAGATGTATGATAAGATTCGTAGAAAGTATCAGCAGAAAAATACGGTGGGCTACTCGCTTAATTCATTTATAGATTACGAGCATCCGCTTGATATACTGGCGCATTTACTGATAGGCGCTGAAGGTACGCTGGCTTTTATAGCAGAGGCGGTACTGGAAACAATACCTGATTATAAATACAAATCAACATCGCTACTATATTTCCCTGATATTTATACGGCATGCCAGGCACTTGTACCATTAATTGATGCCGGAGCAAGAGCAGTTGAGCTAATGGACAGGGCATCGATATATGCGATTGAACATATGCCCGATCTGCCGGAGATCATTAAAAATCTGCCTGAAAATGCAGCTACTTTACTTATTGAATTTCAAGAAAGTACTTACGCTGAATTGGAGGCGAAAGTCAATGAGTTTTTACAAGTTGTGCCATCTCTTGCCCTGTTACAGGCACCTGTTTTTACCAGCAATCCTAAAGAACAGGAGTATTACTGGAAGGTGCGTAAAGGTTTATTCCCATCAGTTGGTGCAGTAAGGGCAAGTGGCTCAACGGTTATTTTGGAAGATGTAGCCTTCCCTGTACCCAAACTGGGCGATGCAATATTGGATCTGCATGCGCTGTTTAGAAAATATGAATATAACAATGCCATAGTTTTTGGCCATGCTAAAGATGGTAATATTCACTTTTTAATTACACCATCATTTAATGATCAGAGTGAGGTTGAACGCTATGACCAGTTTATGCAGGAGATGGTAGAACTGGTAGTTAACAAGCATGACGGCACTCTTAAAGCAGAGCACGGTACCGGGCGTAATATGGCTCCGTTTGTTGAAACAGAATGGGGTGGCGATCTATACCTGCTGATGAAACAGCTAAAACAAGCCATCGACCCTAAAGGATTACTGAACCCAGGTGTGATTATTAATGACGATAAAAACATCCACATAAAAAATATAAAACTGCTGCCGACTGTTGAGGAAGAAGTTGATAAGTGTACCGAATGCGGTTATTGTGAACATAAATGCCCAAGCCGAAACCTGACTACCACACCTCGCCGACGAATAGTCATCAGGCGTGAGCTTAAAAAAATGCAGCAAAGCGGTGATCAAGCACAGTACAACACGCTGCTTAATCAATACCAATACGATGGGATGGATACTTGTGCCGTTGACGGCCTTTGTGCAACGGCTTGTCCGGTAGATATTAATACCGGCGATTTAATTAAGCGTTTAAGAAGGGAAAATCATTCGGGTTTTGCTAATAGTGTCGCCTTGTTAGTTGCTAAAAATTTCAAAGCGGCTATATGGTCTGCAAGATTTGCTTTAAAAGTTGGGGCAGGAGTAAACAAGTTATTTGGCAAACATACCATGACTAAGCTTACAACCGGCATGAAAAAGCTATTTACTGCGATGCCATTGTGGTCAGCGCAAATTAGTTATCCTCCTGATTTGTCTGTCTTGAACGATAAAACTCCATCAGGTGTTACCAAAGATAAAATACTCTATTTTCCAAGCTGTATCTCGCGTATGCTGGGCAGCGGAGAGAATGGCAAAAGGAATATTATGGAAACATTTCTGAGTGTTTCAGCCAAAGCGGGGATTGAGGTAGAAATACCCGGAAATATTTCGGGCAGCTGCTGTAGCCAGATATTTTCATCAAAAGGTTATAAAGATGCTTATGCTTACACCGCTAACGCCATTATTGAAAAGCTTTGGATTGACAGTAAACAAGGCGTAATAAAAATTGTAATAGATGTAAGCTCGTGTGCATATTCACTTAAGAATTTACGGCATGTGTTGAGCGCGAATAATAAAACTAAATACGATCGGCTTGATATATTTGACAGTGTTGATTATCTGTACGATATGGTAATGCCGCAATTAGAAGTAAAAACCAAAAAAGGCTCGATAGTAGTGCATCCGGTTTGTTCATTACAAAAGATGCATACGCAGGATAAGTTTATACAGCTAGCCAATCATTTTGCCGAAAAAGTTACTGTCCCGCTACATGCCGGTTGTTGTGGCATGGCGGGCGACAGAGGCTTTTTGTTTCCTGAGCTAACAGAATCGGCTACTATGCCAGAGGCTTTGGAAGTTTGTGAACATAATTATGATGGCTATTATTCATCAACCAAAACTTGCGAAATGGCTATGTCGCAGGCGGTGAATGAGAATTATGAATCGATATTGTATTTGGTGGATGAGGTGGTGAGTCAGGATTAATAAGTGGATATGTCATCCTGAACTTGTTTCAGGAACCCACAGGATGAGTAAAAACCATGCTGATCACTTAGCGTGTGAGGTGCCGAACAGTTCGGCATGACGAATTAAAATAAATACTCATGGGTAAGCAATGAAGTGATGGTTATCTTGATTCTTTAAACAAAAAACTACATTTGTTATCTATGCAAAAAATACTGGTTGCCAACAGGGGCGAAATTGCTTTAAGGATCATGCGCTCGGCGCGGGAAATGGGTATTAAAACCGTGGCCGTTTATTCTGATGCTGACCGCGATGCCCTGCATGTGCGCTATGCTGATGAAGCGGTTCATATTGGAGATTCGCCATCGAATCAATCATATCTTGTTGGTACTAAAATTATTGACGCATGCCGTAAAACCGGAGCCGAAGGGATCCATCCGGGATATGGGTTCCTGTCTGAAAATGCAGCATTTGCCCGGCAGGTAAGAGAAGCTGGATTAATATTGATCGGGCCATCGCCTGAGGCTATGGAAGTGATGGGGAATAAGCTTTCGGCCAAAGCAGCTGCGCTAAAGTATAACATACCGATGGTTCCGGGGACGGAGGAAGCCATTACCAATATTGATGAAGCCAAACAACGTGCAGTTGAGGTAGGCTTTCCGATACTGATAAAGGCTGCTGCAGGCGGAGGAGGTAAAGGGATGCGCATTGTTGAAACGGCTAATGACTTTGAGGAGCAGATGCAATTAGCAGTATCTGAAGCAACATCTGCTTTTGGTGATGGTTCAGTGTTTATTGAAAGATATGTTTCATCGCCCCGGCATATTGAAATTCAGGTTTTGGGTGATACGCATGGCAATATTCTGCATTTGTTTGAACGTGATTGTTCGGTACAGCGCAGGCATCAGAAAGTTATTGAAGAAGCACCATCATCAGTATTAACCCCTGAAATCCGTAAGCAGATGGGTAAATGTGCAGTTGATGTAGCTAGTTCAGTTAATTATACCGGCGCGGGTACAGTAGAGTTTATTATGGATGACCAGCTGAATTTCTACTTTTTGGAAATGAATACCCGTTTGCAGGTGGAACATCCTGTAACGGAACTGATCACCGGAATTGACTTAGTAAAAGAGCAAATAAAAATAGCCAGAGGAGAGGCCATCAGCTTTAAGCAGGAAGACCTGGAAATAAAGGGCCATGCCATTGAGCTGCGGGTATATGCGGAAGATCCGGCTAATAACTTTTTACCTGATATTGGCACCTTACAAACTTATGTAACTCCCAAAGGCCCGGGTGTGCGGGTTGATGACGGATTTGAACAAGGCATGGAGATCCCCATTTATTATGATCCGATGATAGCCAAGCTGATTACCTATGGAAAAGATAGAACCGAAGCCATCGAACGCATGATACGGGCTATTGACGAATACCATATCACCGGTATTACCACTACATTAGCTTTTGGCAAATTTGTAATGCAGCATGAAGCATTTACATCGGGTAATTTTAATACACATTTTGTAAGCAAATATTTTACACTGGAAGTGCTTCAAACTGGTAATGAAGAAGAAGCTCTGATAGCGGCTTTGCTAATAGAAAGATTGCTTGGGCAAAATAAAGTTAATGTCAGCTCCAATATTAAGGTTGAACAAAATAATTGGGTGAAAAACAGGAAGGGAGTTTAGTTTTGGCCTAAAGGATTTCTACAAGTTGTTCAATAAATGGCACCTGCGCGGGGTTTATTTTTTGCTTTGCAACAACAATATCAAACCATCCAGCTCTGTCTACTTCTGGTATGGTGATCATTTTCCCTGAACGGGGTGGCCATTCAAGGTCAAAAACATTACTTACAATAGTTTCGTGATCAATATCACCTTCAACAGCCCAGGCATATACTGTTTTGCCACCCTTTTGTTTAATAGAGCCTACTGATATAAAGTCGCCATCGATAGTTTGCCCTGTTTCCTCTTTAAATTCGCGTTTTGCAGCAGACAATGGTTCTTCATCATCTAAAAACTCACCTTTAGGTATCGACCAATTGCCCTCATCTTTGTTTTTAAAGAACGGCCCACCGGGATGAACCAGGAAAATTTGCAGATCATTAACTATCTTTTTATATAAAAGTATTCCGGCACTTTGTTTCGACATGGTGTTCAACAATTAAATCAAATTAACAAAACCACAATCTATTATCATTAGTTTTGATAGAAAAGATTTCTTTATGTTCGAAATGATAGCTTATTAAAACCCAAACATTAATTATGGCAGCCGATCAATGGACAAATTTTAAAGTCACCGCAGATTTCAATACCGAAGATATTAGAAGCATTTACCTGGCATGCACAACACCTGTCGGACTTGAAAGCTGGTTTTTAAGAAAAGCTAATTTTTATACCATAGGCAAACGCTTGAGAGAATCGGAGGAATCTATTAATAAAGAAGATACCTACGAATGGTTTTGGCATGGGTATGAAGAAGGTGAAAAAGGTTCGGTGCTTGATGTTAATGGTACTGACTTATTAAAATTTACTTTTAGCGGTGGCAGTATAGTGACAATTACCATTGAAGCTAAAAAAGGAGTGACCATACTTGAACTTAAACAGGAAAATATTCCAAAGGAAAGTGATCCATCAAAAAACCTGTATATACAATGCCAGATAGGGTGGACATTCTATTTGTCTAATCTTAAATCAATTATTGAGGGCGGAATTGATCTGCGAAATAAGCGTATGGATCTGTATAGCAGTTTCAGGTAAACTGACTTTGCCCCAACAGAGGACTTAGAAAAATATTATAGATTTGCAGTAAAGCTCCCCCTTTAGGGGGCTGGGGGTATGTTTACAGGAATTATAGAAACTTTAGGCAAGGTAACCGATTTGCAACATGCACATGGTAACCTGCATATTACAGTAGAATCAGCCATTGCTGCTGAATTGAAGATAGATCAATCAGTAGCGCATAATGGGGTTTGTTTAACAGTTATTGCATTGGCAGATGGAAAGCATACCGTTACTGCTATTGAGGAAACATTAAATAAAACCAATATTGGTCAGCTAAAAATTGGCGACCTGGTGAATCTGGAACGCTGTATGCAGATGAATGCAAGGCTGGATGGGCACATTGTCCAGGGACATGTTGATCAAACTGCTACCTGTGTTGCTTTCACCGAGCTTGATGGTAGCTGGGAGTACACTTTTGAGTATGATGCGGCTGTCGGCAATATTACGGTTGAAAAAGGTTCCATCTGTATAAATGGCATTAGCCTTACTGTTGTTAACTCCTTTGCTAATAGCTTTTCAGTAGCTATCATCCCTTATACTTTTGAGCATACTAATTTGCAGCATGTGCGTAAAGGTTCAATAGTGAATCTGGAATTTGATATTATTGGTAAGTATGTAGCCAGGCTGATGAACAGGTAGTTTTTTTATGTTGTCGAAAGTCTTTATTTAAACAATTTGTCGTTGTTGGAGTTGTATTGATATAATCAAAACGATAATACTATGGATAAGTTAAAGAAATTTGCGCTGATGGAAAAGATAGTCCATGAACTGGAAGATTTGAAAAACAGTCAGCAGGCAATCATACAAAAGCTAGCAAAAATAGAGGTAGACAATATTGATCTGGGCGATAAAAGGTTAGAAAAAGATCTGCCCGATATGCACCAAAGGGTTGCCGATAATTTGGATACGATCGCTGCGATATTGGAAGATTTCGCCAGTCAAACTGATACTTACAGCGATAAGAATAACATTGCAGCCTTAAAAGAGCAAGAAGAAATTAAGAATTTATAAACCAAAAAATCCCCGGAAACGGGGATTTTTTGGTTGTAAGGATTAGTTGTGCACGGGAATATTTTTATTTAATATTTTTCCCTTTTCCATATCCTTGTTATAAGTAGTTATAGCTTTATAATACTTTTTCTTCTCGAAATATTTCATTGCTTCAACATCGCTTAAAATTATTTTTTTAAGATTTTTAGTATTATAATTTTCTATTAAACCATTTTCTGATTGTATACCTACTATTTTAGTTTGATCAAAATTGCTGCTTTCAGGTGTAATGGAATAAATATTTATCGCTCCAGGTAACACTTTAAACATCCAGCATGAATCCATTGCCATGCCAGTTAACCAAACAGGTGTGTTTGGTTCCTTGCTAGTGGTATTTTCGCTGCTTTCAACGTTTTGCGGGCCGATATTATGATTTATATATGCTGTTTCATCAGGGTATATTTTTTGATTATGCCGGCTATCAGTTGAAGCGTACTTGAAATTCTCATATATCAAATAAAACGACCGTTTTACCGTATCAAAATACATCTTTGAGCTAACCAATAAATGGGAACTATCCTTCATTGTAACCACGTAGTCATCTGTATTGTCATAGAATTTTTGATTATTAACTACCATTTGCTGGGTCATGAGTTGTCTGTTCATATTACTGTAAACAGCCCTCATGCCGGGGTATTGTGCAAATGATTGTCTAAAAGAAAAAATAAATGAGACATTTAATAAGAGCAGCAGTATTGTTTTGCGGTTTGGTTTCATTAATAAGGATATTATATTCGATAAATATATATCAACCAAATAAATCCTGCAAATTACTCTATACTTTTTACTCTATACTTTTACCCTTCATCGCGGTACTAATTGCATGATCCATTAAGCGCTCGGCAAATGGGCGGGTGAATTCATTTAGCCCATCAATAGCTTTATGTATTAAATCCTTGTCGCCGCTGGTTAGGGCTCCCTTTAGGGTCTTTATGTATTGATCGGTTTCGTTTAGCTCACTTATAGACAGAAAATTACTATTCTTTTGTACAAAGCGTTCAACAGTATATACCATTTGCTCGCCTTCGGTACGGGCCTCAATTAGCATGCGCTGGGCAACATCTTCTTTGGCGTGGGTAATGCTGTCCATCAGCATTTGCTCAACCTGTTCATCGGTAATTCCATAGGTTGGTTTTACTTCAACTTCCTGCTTAACGCCTGAGCGCAGTTCAACTGCCTGGATCTTTAATATACCATCGGCATTCAGTAAAAAGTTAATATCAACTTTAGGGAAACCTGCGGGCATTGATGGAATGCCCTTTAAGTCAAATTCGGCCAGCTTGCGGTTTTCGCTGATCAGATCACGTTCACCCTGATAAACTGCTATTTTCATGTTTACCTGTCCGTCAATAGAGGTTGTATATTGCCTTCCGGCTTTGGTTGGTATTTTAGAATTACGCGGGATGATCACATCCATTAAGCCACCCATAGTTTCAATGCCCAGGGATAGAGGGGTAACATCAAGCAATAAAATATCACTGCGGTTACCGGCTAAAATATCGGCCTGAATAGCAGCACCTAAGGCAACCACTTCATCAGGATTAACTTCATCATGCACCGGGCGACCGAAAAATTCGGCTACCATTTTTTTAACCAGCGCAGTTCGGGTTGATCCGCCTACCATTACTACTTCATCAATCTTGTCGGTGGTTAAACCGGCATCTTTCAGTGCATTCTTACAAGCGGTAATAGTTTGCTGTACTTTAGGCAATATCAATTGCTCAAAGGTTTGCCGATCTATAGTACACCAGATCTCACCAATTTTTTCATTAAACAAGCTTTGATGTGCGAATGCCTTTTTAGCTTCTTCAGCTTTTAACCGTAGTTGTTGGGCCAGGTTATGATTTTTAATCAGTTCAGCTTTGTTTAACTGGTTCTTTTCTATCCAGTAATCAACAATAGCGCTGTCAAAATCATCACCACCTAAAAAAGTATCGCCATTGGTAGCTAAAACCTCAAAAATGCCGTTTTGTATTTGCAGTATGGATACATCAAACGTACCACCCCCTAAATCATATACCGCTATAGTTTTTGTTTCTGCCGGATTTAAGCCGATGCCATAAGCTAAACTTGCGGCAGTTGGTTCATTTACGATCCGTAAAACATCTAACCCGGCTAGTTTACCCGCATCGCGGGTGGCCTGGCGCTGTGAGTCATTAAAATAAGCAGGTACGGTTATTACTGCACGGTTAACCGGGGTTTTTAAAGCATGCTCGGCACGTGTCTTTAATTCTTTTAATATAAGTCCCGATAGTTCAATCGGGGTATAAAATTTATCGCCAACCTTGATTTTTACCAGGCTCTCGCTGTCATCATCAATAACTTTATAGCTAAAAAAGCTCTTATAGTTCTCTATGTCTTTATAAGAGCGGCCTAGTAATCTTTTAACGGAAAATATAGTATTGTACGGGTCAGTAGTCAAATATTCTTTGGCATCATTGCCCACAGTAATATCGCCAGCGTCTGAAAAATGCACAATAGAAGGCACTAAAACACCCTTACCTGTATCATTAATTACCTGCGGGTTTTTATCAGGATTGATGAATGCCACCAGTGAGTTTGTAGTGCCCAGGTCGATACCTACAATTATTTCTTCTTTCTGTATAGAACCTGTTGCCAGGTTGATAGAAACTTTAGCCATAGTACTATATTAACAAGCGGCAAATGTAGGGAGTTTTAGCTGATGATATGTCATGTGGATTTCGAATTTCGGATGTATTTCTGATGTCATTTCGAACGATAGTGCAATTGTAACAAAACTATTATCCTGTTAATTCATTAATTCTAAAAATTCTGATTCAGATAATTTGTACTTACTTTCACATCTTTATGAATAAATCTGCGTTGCGTTCTATTTTCATATTGCTGGTAATAACCATTACAGCCACTATTACCAAGGCGCAGGAGTTTGGCGGTAATCCGCCGTCTATAAAATGGGAGCAGGTGAATACGCCGGCAGCAAAAATTATTTTTCCTTATGGGTTAGATTCTGCCGGATTGAAGGTAGCTAACATTGTACAGCAAATGAACAAAGCTATACAGCCAACCATCGGCTACAAGCAAAAGCAGGTGAGCATTTTAATGCAAAATCAAACTACAGTAGCCAATGGTTATGTGCAATTAGCACCTTTCAGAAGTGAATTTTACTTAACCCCCGATCAAAATAGCTTTGAAATAGGCAGTTTGCCCTGGCCTGAACAATTGGCAATACATGAATTTCGGCACGTACAGCAGTATAATAACTTTAATGTCGGCTTGTCAAAAGTGCTTCATATAATTTTTGGTGAAGGGGGCCAGGCTGTAGGTAATGAACTATCAGTACCCAACTGGTTTTTTGAGGGTGATGCTGTTTTTAATGAAACCCATGTGAGCAACCAGGGCAGGGGCAGAATACCTTATTTTTTTGACGGATACCGTGCTTTATGGGCCGATGGCAGGGATTATAGTTATATGAAACTGCGTAATGGCTCTTATTTAGATTATACACCCGACTGGTATCCATTAGGTTATATGCTGGTGTCCTATGGCCGTGAAAAATATGGAGATTACTTCTGGAAGAATGTAACTCATGATGCCGCATCCTACAAAGGCGGGTTTTATCCCTTTCAACGGGCTGTAAAGAAGTATTCAGGTGAGGATTTCGTGCATTTCAGGAGTGATGGTTTAAACTATTACAAACAGCAATTCATCACACAAACTCCACAGCAATTTACCGGAAAATACAAAAAAAACCAACATTTTATTGCCGATCAGGAATACCCTGCTTATGTAAATGACAGTACCATTATTTACATGAAATCTACTTATGATCATATACCGGTTTTTGTAATTAAAACAGGAAATAAAGAAAAAAAGATAAGTGTGCGGGATTTTTCGCTAGACAATTATTTTGCTTACAATGATGGTAAAATTGTATATGCATCCTACCGCCAGGACTTGCGGTGGAACTATCGAGATTACAGTGATATAATGGTGGTAGATGTAATGACAGGGCAGGAGCGCAGGATTACTAAAAGGTCTAAATATTTTTCGCCTGCTTTCAGCCTTGATGGTAAAAGCATTATAGCTGTAAAGGTTGGGCCATCGGGTAAAAGTGATCTTCATTTACTAAATGCGGATAATGGAAAACTTATTGCAGTTGTTCCAAATAAAGACGGCCTGTTTTTTACCTATCCTAAATTTTATGATGAAAACAGGCTGATAGCAGCCGTACGAAATGGCAAAGGCAAAATGTCATTAGCGCTTATCGGCATAAAAACAGGCGATGTTCAATATTTACTGCCATTTAGTTATCAGCCTATAGTTTTCCCTATGGTACACCATGATACGGTTTACTTTAGCGCTACTTCCGGTATTAATGATAAACTGTTCGCATTATCAATTAACGATAAAAAGCTATATGAGTTAAACAGTGATTCATTGGAAAGTTCTATTGGTAATTATCAGCCAACTGTATCAACCAATAAATTGGCTTGGGTAAGTTTTACCGCATTTGGTTATAAGGTACATCAGGTTGCTCAAAACAGTATTCAATGGATTGATCTTTCAGACTTAACAATTCCGGGTGGAATGCCTGATTTTGAGATTTCGGCTTTAAAAAGAGATTCATCAACCGATCTGCTGGCAACGGTAAATGATAAGCAACTGGCAGTAACCAAATATCATAAATCTTATCACCTGTTTAATTTTCACAGTTTGATACCAGATTTTGATGATCCGAATTATACTTTTGCGCTTGCCGGTGAAAATGTGCTGAATACTTTTCAATCGCAATTATCATTTAATTATAATCGCGACGAAGGTTATAAAGAATTTGGGTTTGAAGGAATCTACGGTGCATTGTTCCCTTATATTTTGGGCGGTGCTGATTATACCATTGATCGCCGTGCTTATTATCGTGGTGAAAATGTGTACTGGAATGAAAGCTCAATATATGGCGGGTTGGAACTGCCTTTTGTTTTAAGTAGTGGAAAAGAGGCAACCTCATTAAATATTGGCAGCAGTGTATACTTTAACAGCACCGACTTTCAGCAGGCTTACAGGCAGGATTTTAACGACATCAGCTATACTTACCTCAGTAATTATATCAATTTTAGCAATAGCATTCAGCAGGCTAAACAAAACATTTATCCGCGGTTTGGACAAAGTATTTCATTGGAATATAAAACTGCTATAAGCGGCATTAGTGCTTCGCAGTTTTTAGCCAACGGCACTTTTTACTTCCCGGGCTTTTTCATGAATCATAATTTTGTTATTAACCTGGCGCATCAGCAAAAAGGTAATGATGATAATGTGATCGATTTTTCCAATGATTTCCCTTTTTCGAGAGGATATACTGCCGAAAACTTATACAACATGAACAAAGCGGGTATTAATTATGATTTTCCGATAGTTTATCCTGACGCGGGTGTTGCCAATACTATTTATTTTTTGCGCCTGCGGGGAAACCTATTTTTTGACTATACCCGCGCTACTGACTTTTATACAGACGGCACTAAATTTAAAGATAATTTCAGATCAACCGGCTTAGAAGTGTTTTTTGATACCCAATGGTTTAACCAGGAATCTATCACATTCGGCATAAGGTACAGCCATTTACTTGATCCGGATGTTTTTGGTGGAAACGGACGAAACAGAATAGAACTGGTATTACCGGTGAGCATTTTTTAGTGAGTGGTGGTGAATAGGCAGTGTATGAGTAATGAATTATTTGAAATGCAATTTTTACTCAAAATATTTATTGTTACTTATTTATAAGCTTCAATATCTTCTTAACCCGCTCCACATCTGTTTGATCAAAGCTATATTCATCGTTTATGTTGTCGCCCATTACTATATGGTCATTCTTGTATTTCATTAGGCTTTCTATCTTAATCCTTGCAGAGGCATGTATTTCTTTTACACCAGTATAGCGTACCAGGTCAGCGGCGTTGTGCTCATTAATGCCGGCACCTGCCATAATAATTATTCTGCCGGCGGCTTTTTCAACCAAATGGCTGATCACGCTTGCACCTTCCATTGCTGTACTTTTACCGCCTGATGTTAAAATACGTTCAAAGCCCAGGTCAATAATGTCTTCCAAAGCCCTGTATTGATCGACGCACATATCAAATGCACGGTGGAAGGTTGCACCTAATCCCCATTGCTTTGCTGTGCGTACAAGTTCGCCATTGCGCTCCTTATCTACTGTGCCATCGGCATTAAGTATACCGGTAACTATGCCGTCGCACCCGGCTTCTATGCAATTTCTTATATCGGCCATCATGGTTTCAAACTCAAGATCACTGTATAAAAAATCGCCGGAACGGGGCCTGATGAGCGCGTATAGTTTAATGTGCAGCATCTTGCGGGCCAATAATATCTGGCCGAAAGATGTGGTAGTGCCACCATAATTCAAATTGTCACATAATTCAACTCTTGAAGCACCTCCCGTTTGTGCAGCTATTGCCGAAGTAACAGAGCTGGCACAAACTTCAAGTAAAACCATGTTAAAAACCGTTAATTTTAAGTGTTTATAAAATTATATATTGTAAATATAACGTATTGATTAAGTTATTATGTCGGCACAACATTTATTATCAATAAAAACTTTTTCCTTTAATTAACAGATCTTGTTGTTGTGTATTGCAAACTGCATATTCAAATCCTTGCTGAATAGCATAGGCTCCATGCTCACCCTTTTTATTAATGGCTAAAAATCCTACCTGTATTTGTTTGGCAGTATCGGGTTTCTTTTTGATAATGCGGTTTACTGCTTCCCTGCATGCATCTTCGGGGTGATAGCCCTGCCGCATTAGCTCAACCACTAAAAAACTGCCTACATTACGTATCACTTCTTCGCCAACGCCAGTTGAAGTAGCTCCGCCAACTTCATTGTCAACAAACAATCCGGCACCAATTATTGGGCTATCACCTACACGGCCATGCATTTTAAAGGCCATACCGCTGGTGGTGCAGGCTCCGGAGATATTCCCTTTTGCATCAATGGCAAGCATACCAATGGTATCATGATTATATTGATTGCCGGGTGCATGCTGCTTATCTTCAATATTGATAACCGGGGCATATTTTGCTGTTTTAAGCCATTCTTTCCATGCTTTTTCTGATTCCGGGGTTAGTAAATTTTCCTTTTTGAAACCTTGCTCCACAGCAAATTGAGTAGCACCATCGCCCACTAGCATGATATGCGGCGTTTTTTCCATCACCAGGCGGGCCACAGAAATAGGATGGGCTATGTATTCCATAGCTGCTACGGAGCCGCAATTGCCAAACTCATCCATAATGCAGGCATCAAGTGTAACGTGGCCATCACGATCTGGATAACCAGCACGGCCTACAGTATGATTATTCATATCCGACTCAGGAATTTTTACACCGGCTTCAACGGCATCCAATGCCCTGCCGCCATTTTCAAGTGTTTTCCAGGCCTCTTTATTTGCCGCAACTCCAAATCCCCACGTTGAAATTACAATAGGAAAGCCAGAGGGTTCATTAGAAAAAAATGATTTAGAAAAAGCTGATGATGATAATGCTGTAATTGATGCTGTAGCAGCAGATAATTTAATGAATTTGCGACGGTTATACATTTACTATTATGTGATTAATAATGTAGGGATTTACGATTGGCCATGCAATTATTCAAAATCTTGTCTGCAGTTTAAGCAATGCCATTGGTTTGGTGAATAAAAGGGCCATATAATGGCAAAAAATGAATACAGGGTATTTATCCAGCCCGGCCTTGATTCATTAGCTTCAATACGGTTTACATTACCCGACGCACAATAGGGGCATATAATAGCTATTTCAGTTTCGGGGTCGATCTCAAAATGGTCTTCCGCTTGTATATTATCGTCTTCGGCCAATATAGCTTTGCATACTTCAAGGTCGCGTTCAAATATTTTTAATTTTATACCGCCTACAGACTGATTGTACAGCGGATTTAAACCCGATAGATGATCGTCCTCAATAAAACAGGGGATGTCATTAGCCTCTAATTTGGTGCGGATAATATGCGCCAGCATAGGGTCGTGGTAACTCTCGAAGGTTATTATTTTCTCATCCTGTTGCATAAACTAAAATTAATAAATTTATGCTGAAGATTGTTTGCTAATATTGAAAATATGAATCGAATCGACCGTATTTCCGCAATTCTTATTCAATTACAATCACGCAGGGTTGTAAAAGCTTCAGATATTGCCGGTCGGTTCAATATTAGCTTACGCACTGTATATCGTGACGTAAAAACATTGGAAGAAGCCGGTATACCAATAATAGGTGAGGCGGGAGTAGGGTATTCCATTATGGACGGCTACCGGCTACCTCCGGTAATGTTTACCAAAGAAGAAGCGACTGCGTTTTTAACCGCCGAAAAGTTTGTTGAAAAACTAACCGATGCTTCAACAATGGCTAGCCATAAATCGGCTATGTATAAGATCAAAGCTATTCTAAGATCGAGCGAAAAAGATTTACTGGAAGATATTGATAGCCATATTGAAGTTATTAAAAACCGTTATCACCCGATGAACACCGATAACGATTATATACAGATCATCCTGAACAGCATCGTTAACAAAAACATTATCACTATTGATTATTTTGCATTTCATAGCCAGGAAAATACCAAACGAGATATTGAACCTGTCGGCATCTTTTACATTGATAGTTACTGGCACCTGATTGCCTATTGCCAGTTAAGAAAAGATTACCGCGATTTCAGGATCGATCGTATTAAAAAGTTATGCGTAACAGATAAGGTATTTACCAGTCAGCACCCCACCTTAAAGGCATATATAGCGCAAACTGCAAAAGAAAAGCACTTAGAAACAGTGGTAATTAAGGTTGAAAAGGAAGTGTATACCCACCTTAATCAGCAAAAGTATTATAGCGGCTTTGTGTCTGAAAAAGATTTAGGCGAATGTATGGAAATGACTTTTTTAACATCATCTTTAGAAGGGTTTTCCCGCTGGTATATGATGTTTGGCGATCATGCCAGAATATTATCGCCTGATAGCTTAAAAGATCGGATCAGAGATATTGTTGAGGCTATGCAAAAGAAATTAGACGAATAAATTTCTATCGCTCAAATGAAAGCCTTTTACCTGCTGTGCTTTCATTAAAAACACCCTCGCTGTAAGCTAAATTGCCTGATACAATGGTATGTTGTACTTTAGATTGAAAGGTAGTACCCTCAAACGGGCTCCATTTGGATTTGTACAAAATATTATCCTTGTTTACCTGCCAGGGAGTGTTTAAATTAACTAAAACCAGATCCGCCCAATAACCTTCACGTATAAAGCCACGCTTTTCAATCTGGAAACAGATAGCTACGTTATGCGCCATTTTTTCGGCAATTTGCTCCAAACTTATTTTATCTTGATGATATAATTCAAGCATGGCAGGCAAAGCATGCTGCACCAATGGGCCACCGGATGGTGCCTGTAAATAAGGCAATGCTTTTTCCTCAATGGTATGCGGGGCATGGTCCGTAGCGATCACATCGATGTGGCCATCTAAAACTGCTTTTAATATGCCGTCGCGGTCGTTTTCTGTTTTTACAGCCGGGTTCCATTTTATCAGGTTGCCCTTTGTTTCATAATCTTTATCCGTAAACCATAAATGATGGATACACGCCTCAGCAGTTATTCGTTTATCTTTTAATGGAATATCATTTCTGAAAAGGTGCGTTTCTCTTTCAGTTGAAATATGCAGAATATGCAAACGGGTATTATGCTTTTTAGCCAGTTCAACCGCCATTGACGACGATAGATAACAAGCTTCTGCGCTACGAATTTTAGGATGAAACTTTATAGTAATATTATCACCAAGCAATTGTTTATAATGGTTTAAATTACTTTGGATAGTTGCTTCATCTTCACAATGCGTAGCAACAAGCATGGGCGAATGCGAGAAAATGTTCTCCAGTGTTTTAGGATTATCGACCAGCATATTCCCGGTAGATGAGCCCATAAATACTTTTATACCGCAAACGTTATGAATGTCGGTTTTTAGTACCTCGTCGATATTGTCATTACTGGCACCCATAAAAAAAGAATAGTTAGCCAGTGAGTTACGTGAGCCTATCTCATATTTTTGTGCAAGCAATTCCTGGGTTAAAGTATTGGGCACAGTATTAGGCATTTCCATAAATGAGGTAATTCCACCCGCCACAGCAGCCCGCGATTCAGAATGAATATCCGCCTTATGCGTTAAACCCGGTTCGCGAAAATGAACCTGATCATCAATACAACCGGGGAAGAGGTGCAAGTCTTCGGCATTAATAATCCGATCCGCCTGTTTGTCTATCTGTTTGTCGATCTGCTCAATAAAACCATTGTTTATATAGATATCAGCAACAAACTGCTTGTTTTCATTTACTATAGTAGCGGATTTTATTAGTATAGAACTCATAGTGCAAATATATATGGTTTCAGTCGAAAGTCTGAAGTCATGAGTCTTTAGTCAAAGTAAAAATCCGACTATCGACTAAAGACTAAGAACTTCAGACTTAAAACTTATCTTTGCCGGATGGCTGCAACTTTTGAAGATTTTAATTTTAACCGGCAAATCCTTAACGCGATTGCCGATGCCGGTTATACCGAAGCTACGCCGATACAGCAAAAAGCCATTCCACCAATACTTAATGGGCAGGATGTGATGGGGATAGCGCAAACAGGCACAGGTAAAACTGCAGCTTATGTGTTGCCTATACTTATGAAGCTGAAATATGCCCAGGGGGAAAACGCACGGGCCATTATCATTGCACCAACGCGTGAACTGGCTATGCAAATAGAAGAGAATGTAAAGCAATTCGCTGCGTATACCGATCTGCGTGTGGTATCAGTATATGGCGGACTGGGCCCAAAAACACAAATTGAACTGATCAACAAAGGTGTCGATATTATTGTAGGTACTCCCGGTCGGTTTATGGATATTTATCTGGCAGGCCATATTGTTACCAAAACATTACAGGTTTTAGTGTTGGATGAAGCCGACAAAATGATGGATATGGGCTTTATGCCGCAGATCAACCGCATACTGGAAGTGGTGCCTGTTAAGCGTCAAAACTTGCTCTTTTCGGCTACCATGTCTGATAAGATCCACCAGTTGTCAAATAATTTCCTTGAATTTCCGACTATTATAGAGGTTACGCCGCAGGCTACCCCGGCACAAACGGTTAATCAGCATTTATATCATGTGCCTAATGTTAAAACAAAGATCAACCTGCTCAAAAAATTACTGGATGAGCCGGATGATATTAAAAAACTGATAGTATTCTGTAAAACCCGTGCTGTTGCAGAGGATGTATTCAAATTCCTGCTTCGCAAATTTGGTGAAGCGCAGGTAAAGGTTTTACATGCCAACAAGGGGCAAAATACTCGCATCAACAGCATCAATTCATTTAAAAACGATGAGGTAAAGATATTAGTAGCGACTGATGTTGCTTCGCGCGGTATTGATGTGAGCGATGTTAGCCACGTAATAAATTTTGATGTACCGGTGGTGATCGAGGATTATGTACACCGCATTGGACGTACCGGCCGTGCTTTTCAATCCGGCGAAGCCATAACTTTCTGTACGCCATCTGAGGAATATTATGTTAATAAAATACAAAAACTTATCAGGCAAACTATTCCGGTAACTATTATTCCTGCCGACGTATTTATTGAGGCAACACCTTATGAAGAAAAACAGGATCAGGCTAAAGAAATAGACATGCAAAAGCGCCGTGATGATCCTGATTTTAAAGGTGCATTTCACGAGAAGAAAACATTGAACCAAAAGCTGAAATTCAAGGCAGCGAGGGAGAAATCTCAGCCAAATTCAAAGCATGGTAAGCCCGCATCCGCGAAAAAGTTCAGAAAAAAACATTAATTTGTAAATGAAATTTAGATTAACCCCATTAAATTTTGCCAGCGCGTTTTTTTTAATCCTGGCAGTTTATGTATGGATATACGGCGCAAGCATAACCGGCATGCAGGTGAAAAGCCTTGGCAGCACCATTGGCTGGATATTCCTGCTATTTGCCTTTGTTGTGTCATTTTTAGATATAATGCTTCGTAATTTTTTCCCCGAAAACAAAAAATTGTGGATTGTAGAGCTAAGCTTTATAACTTTGACCATTATTATTTTTTTAATTATTAAATGAAAAAAGCTGAGATAAAACTAACCATCGACCTGGATGACAATAACGTGCCCGAGAATATTATGTGGGAATCAACCGATTCGCAAAATAAAGAGGCATTACCTGTAAAATCAATGATGCTGGCCCTTTGGGATCAAAATTATAAAAACACACTGCGTATCGACCTTTGGACAAAGGATATGCCAGTTGATGATATGAAACGCTTTTTTTATGAAACCCTACAAACTATGGGCGACACATTTCTGCGTGCCACCGGCGAAAAAAATATTGTAGAAGATCTGCGTGATTATTGCGCTCACTTTGCCGATAAAATGGAGCTAACCCAGAAGTAAATAATTTATGCGCATAAGTTCCTTTATATCATTCACAGGTTTTGTAATGATCATTGTGGCAACTTTTTGCCCCATACTGCATTTTGCTATATTTAACCAAACTGTTTATCAATTAAACAAACCTTATGGGCTTATTTTTTTGCTGATCGCTGTTGTCGGTATTATAGGTACTGTGTTTGGCAATGCTAAATTAACTAAGCTTATGGCTTGGTTATCTGTTATTTTAGTTGGGGTGTTTTTTATCGCGGCCCTATGTAGGATACATACAAGTTTTAGCTTTATTCCATTTCGTTCTATTTCGGGTTATTTGTCCGATAAAATTAAATTTAAATGGGGTTGGTACTTGTTATGTATTGGAGCAATAGTTGCATTGGCAGGTACTTTCGGTAATAAAAAGAGCAAATACAACCCGAATATTTAATATTTGCTATAAGTATTTCAATACAACTTTAAGTTGTATGCTAAGTATTATTGAATCGTAAATTTTTAACATATTTGTAACATCTTAATTATCTATCAATGTTAAAACTGTCATTCCGCAGCCAGGTGCTGGTTGGTTTCGCTGTTTCGATTGTGTTGGTTTTTGTAGTGGCTATATTTTCCTACATTAGCATAACCCAGTTAGAAAAAGATCAGGCTAAAGTTGAACATAGCGAACAACTGATCCGTACTTCACATGATATATTACAACGATTAATTGATGCTGAAACCGCTATGCGCGGTTTTGTAGCGGTAGATAAGAAAGTATTTCTTGAGCCATACAATGCAGCCCTTCCAGCTTTAGCCACCGATATAAATAAATTAAAAATACTATCAGTAGATAGTCAGCATCAGCAAAAAGATCTGGATTCACTGTATTTATTGACCAATAAGGAACTGGAGCTTATAAAAAACAACATTTATGTAAGGGATGTGGTTGGGCTACAGTATATGGGGCAGCATGATATGCTACTTAATGGCAAGCATATCATGGATAACATACGTGCTGTTATTGATAGAATAAACGTAAAAGAAGACGCACTACTGGCCCAGGGGCGTGCTAAAACACAGAGTGCTGCAAGCTATACTATTGTCACCATTTTTATAGGCTCATTTGTTTTCCTTGCTATTATTATTGTATTGTTCATCTACATACAAAAAACCTTTGACCAGCAGAAAAAGATAGAGGAAGAAATAAGGATTGCTAATATTGAGCTGGGTAAAGTTTTAGCCGAAAACGAAGCTAAAAATTGGTTGCTTACAGGTACCGGCCTCATTAATGAAAAAATGCAGGGTCAGCAAAGTGAAAAGGAACTTGCGGAGAATGTCCTGTCCGAAGTATGCGGTTATACCAAAGCATTAACGGGTACATTCTATCTTTATAATGATGCCGAACAACGATTGGAATTGTATGCATCTTATGCATTCCATGATTTAGATGCTTTGAAAAAAAGTATCAAGCTTACTGAAGGCTGGATTGGCCAGGCTGCCGAAAATAGGAAGGTAGCCATAGTAAAAGGTAAACTTAATGACTCCATGTCTCTTGAAAGTTCTATAATTCATGAGGAATTGATTGAAAGCATTATAGTACCGTTCTTTTTCGATAGAAAATTAAAAGGTGTTATTGAAATTGCATTTAGCGGTGAATTGGATGACAATAGTCATGATTATATTTTAGCTATTGCCGATGATATTGGTATAGCGGTTAATACCGCACAGGCGCGCACAATTATGCATGACCTGTTTGAAGAAACCCAGCAGCAGGCCGAGGAATTGGAAGCACAGCAGGAAGAAATGCGTGTGACCAATGAGGAACTGATGAATAAAACAGAAATGCTGGAAGCATCAGAAGAAGAATTAAGAACACAGCAGGAAGAACTGCGTGCCATTAATGCTGAACTGGAAGAGAAAGCAAGTTTGCTGGAAGAAAAAAACCAGGCTATTGAAGAAGCACGCAAATCTATCGACATAAAAGTTCTGGAATTGGAAACTACCGGTAAATACAAATCGGAGTTTTTAGCTAATATGAGCCATGAGTTGCGTACCCCGCTTAATAGTATCCTGGTACTGGCGCGGATATTAAAGGATAATAAACCGGCCAATTTATCAGATGACCAGATAAAATATGCCAGCGTTATATTTAACGCCGGGAATGACCTGCTTACACTTATCAATGATATTCTTGATCTTTCAAAAATTGAATCGGGCAAACTGGAAATGCAAAACGAGCAGATCAAAATAGCCGAAATAGTGAAAGATATGGAAATGCTGTTTGCTGAAATGGCAATCAATAAAAACATTACCTTTACCAACAGTATTGGTAATGTGCCAAAAACGATATATACAGACAAGGTAAGGATAGAGCAAGTATTAAAAAACCTGCTTTCAAATGCATTTAAGTTTACTTCAGAGAATGGATCAATTGCTATAAATGTAGTACCCGGGCCTATTGAAAAAACTATTAGCTTCAGTATAAAAGATACAGGCGTAGGCATACCAAAAGACAAACAAAAAGTAATATTTGAGGCATTCCAACAAGCCGATGGTTCAACGAGCCGTAAATACGGAGGTACTGGTTTAGGGTTATCTATCAGTCGCGAACTAACATCATTGCTGGGTGGTGTAATAACTTTAAGCAGTGAGCCTGGTGTAGGAAGTGAATTTATACTTACCGTTCCGTTTGAAGCGGCACAGGTAATTATTCCTGTTGAAGAAGAACAATTACCAACCGTTGAAACTTTTAACGCAAAATCCCAGTTTCTGAAACCTGCTGTCAGGAAATATGGACAGGAAACGCGTGATCCATTAGTGGTTATTGTTGAGGACGACAAAAACTTTGCTAATATATTGCAGGACTACTCACGTGATCACGGGTACAAATCTATAATCGTAAATGAAGGCACAAATGCGGTTGAGATCATTAAAGAAAACCTGCCCGATGCGGTAATATTGGATATTATGCTGCCCGGCAAAGATGGCTGGCAAATACTAAAGGAATTAAAACAGTATGAAAGTACGATGCAAATTCCGGTGCATTTAATGTCAGCAGGGGATGCGGCAGCTAATCGGGTAAGGCGCGAAGGTGCTATCAGCTTCCTTAAAAAACCAATTGATACCGATACGCTCGATAAACTTTTTACAGATATTATGCTGCAAAGCGGCGCTAAATTTAAACAGATATTACTGGTTGAAGATCATAAAGCCCAGAGCCAGGCTTTAAAAGATATGATGGAAGGGCAGGGTATAGCAGTTGATCAGGCGTTTGATGGTGAATCGGCCTTTAGGATGCTGCATGAAAATGATTATCAATGCGTCATCCTTGATCTTAACCTGCCTGATATTTCAGGTCTTGACCTTTTAGACAAAATAAAAGGGGTTGACCGTTTTATTGAATTGCCGGTAATTATAAATACAGCCATGGAGCTTGATAAAACATCGGTAAACAGACTGATGCATTATGCTAATGCGATGGTTGTAAAAACAAGTAAGTCATCAGATCGTTTGATTGACGAGGTAAACCTTTTCCTAAATAAAATAAGCGAAGCAGCTAGTAAATCATCTATAATTCCAAATGCCAAAAATAAGGTTATGAATAAAGGCAGAGACGCAATAAAGGGTAAAAAAGTACTAATAGTAGACGACGATATGCGCAATATTTTTGCTTTAAGCAGTGCATTAGAAAGCTATGAATTTATTGTTGAAATAGCTAATGACGGCGAAGAAGCAATTGCTAAGCTGGAGGATGTTAAAGACATTGATATTGTATTAATGGACATCATGATGCCTAAAATGGATGGCTACGAAGCAACCAGATATATACGCAAGCAAAACAAATGGGCTAAATTACCTGTAATAGCTTTAACAGCAAAAGCAATGAAGGATGATCGTGAAAAATGTATAGCTGCCGGTGCGAATGATTATATCACTAAACCGGTTGATATTGACAGGTTGATCGCCTTAATGCAGCTGTGGTTAGGAAGCTGATTATATGAATAGCCCACATGATTTTTTACCCGTTGCGCAGTTAAATGAATTGGTTGATCTGATCAAAAAAATCCATGGGTTTGATTTTTCGTCTTATTCAAAGGCCTCGTTTAAACGAAGGATACTGAGGATAATGCAGAATAAAAAGCTGGAATTTTACGATCTTAAACATGCACTGGTAAATAATCCAACTTTTTTTCAGAACTTTTTAGATGAGATCACGGTAAATGTTACCGAAATGTTCCGCGATCCATCTTTTTATAAAGCATTAAATGATCAGGTAATACCTTATATTTCAACTTACCAGCATGTTAAGATCTGGAGCGCGGGTTGCTCATCAGGTGAAGAGGTGTATTCGCTGGCAATTTTGTTGAATGAAACAGGACTGCTCAAAAAAACATTTATTTACGGAACTGATATCAATACAGAGATGCTTAAAGAAGCAAGAAGGGGTATCTATAGCCTTAAAAAAATAAAGAGCTATGCTGAAAATTATCAGTATTCAGGTTTAAAGGGTTCATTAACAGACCATTTTACCATAATGTATGATGCTGCAACAATTCATAGCGAATTGAAACCAAATACATTGTTTTCCGTACATAACTTAGTGTCTGATACCGTATTTAATGAGTTTCAATTAATAACATGCAGAAATGTTTTTATTTATTTTGAAACTGAATTACAGGAAAAAGTATTAGAACTTTTTTATAACAGTTTAGCGCCACTAGGTTTTTTATGCATGGGCAGTAAAGAAACCATCCGGTCTGATAAGTTTAAAAAGAGGTTTAAAGTGATTAACAGCAAAGAGAATATATATCAAAAAATTGCCTCTTGATAACAACATATTAAAGCGCTGGCAAAAGTCAGAGATTCTACTTCTTGGAGGATCAGCGGGCTCTTTTAACTTAATTTTTCAAATCGTTAAAAACTTTGATCCTAACCTCAATAAGTCTGTAATTATTATTATCCACCGGAAGCGGAACTTTTTTAGTGATATTGAAAAACTGTTCTCAGAAAATTCTCGTATTTCCTTCAGGGAAATTAATGATAAAGAGTTAATAAGGACAAATACGGTATATATTGCCCCACCAAATTATCATACTTTAATTGAAAAAGAGAAGTGTTTTGGGTTGGATGTTTCAGAAGATGTATGGTATTCAAGGCCATCAATTGATGTGACATTTGAAAGCGCTGCTGAGGTATATAAAGGTAATTGTACAGCAATATTATTTTCAGGAGCCAACCAGGATGGGGCGCAGGGATTATTAAAAATGCGCGAATATGGGTCTTTAACAATAGTACAAGATCCTTTTGATGCAGAAATGTCTCAAATGCCCGATGCCGCTATTGAAATTAACGCCGCAGAATATGTGCTGCGCACAAATGATATTTTTGAACTTTTAAAGTAATATTAAATAATTTCAACCACACCATATTAATTGATGACTCCCGTTAATATCCTTATAGTTGATGATAGAGAAGAAAATATTATTGCACTTGAAGCATTAATAGCCCGCAATGATATTAAGATATTTTCTACGACATCACCTAACGATGCCTTAAAGGTTGCCTGGGATAACAATATAGCTATTGCCCTTATAGATGTTCAAATGCCTGAAATTGACGGCTTTGAGCTTGCTGAAATGTTAAAATCGAACCCAAGAACAAAAGATATTCTGATTATTTTTGTTACTGCCATATCTAAAGAATCTAAATATGCTATAAGAGGGTTGAATACAGGGGCTATAGATTATTTGTATAAGCCGCTTGACCCGTATGTTACTTCTGCAAAGGTAGACTCATTTATACGGCTGGCCCGCTACCAGGCGGATATGCTGCTAAAAAATCAGGAACTCGAAAATTTTTCTCTCGTAGTCAAAAATTCGGCTGATATTATATGTGCTGTTGATGCGCAAAGTATGCGTATACAAACCATAAATCCGGCTGTTGAAAAAATATTGGGTTACAGGCCTTCTGAGTTGATCGGTAAAAGTATTATTGATAGTGTGATTGAGAGCGAGAAGACGGCCTTCAGAAAAAAATTGGGTGAGATAATTAAAGATGGTCTCAGTTTCGCTGTTTTTGAATTTCAGTTTGAAACATTTGATAAAAGAGTGATATGGGCCGAATGCAGGGCATCGTACCAAAACAAAACTATTTTTATAAATATTAGTGATGTCTCGCCGCAAAGAAGCTACCTGGAGCAATTGTTGAAATCAAAGGAAGCGGCAGAATATGGCAAAAAAGTTAAAGAAATATTTTTAGCTAATATGAGTCATGAATTGCGCACACCGGTTAATGGCATACTCGGTTTAGCTCAAATGCTTCGTAACACGCCGGTAAATGATCAGCAACTAAGTATGCTTGATCTGTTGGAAACGTCGTCACAATCTTTATTAGGTGTTATTAATGATATTCTGGATATATCAAAGATAGAGTCAGGTAAATTTAACATCATACGGTCGGCTAATAATGTAACAGAGTTGGTTGAGTCGGTTTACAAGTTGCTAAAATTTAAGGCGGATGAAAAACTGGTAGACTTGCTATTGGAAATTGATCCGAACATACCGCAATATCTGAACGTTGATTCGCTGCGCTTAAACCAGATCTTGATGAATCTTTTAAGTAATGCTATTAAATTTACTGACAGGGGATTTGTTAAGCTGAAAGTATCAGTAATGCAGCAGCATAACGATAAAGTGCAACTAAAATTTACTGTTGAAGACACCGGAATTGGCATTGCATCGAATAAAATGTCGAAGATATTTGATTCATTTGAACAGGCAGAAGACGATACTACCAGTAAGTATGGTGGTACGGGTTTGGGCCTTACTATTGTTAAAAAACTGGTTGAGTTGAAAGGTGGCGAACTTACATTTAGCAGCCAGATAGGTAAAGGAAGTGTATTTAATTTTGCTAACTGGTATACAATAGTGCATAAACCTAAGCAGGAAAAAATCATAAAACCCAATGGTACAACGCTCGATTCTTTTAAAAATATTAGCGTATTAGTAGCGGAAGATAACCTGGTTAATCAATTCATTATCTCAAAGATCCTTAGTGGGTGGAATGTCGACGTAGAAATGGTGGATAATGGCCGCAAAGTAATTGATAAATTACATCATAATAATTATGACTTGATATTGATGGATACCCATATGCCCGAAATGAATGGTTACCAGGCAGCTAAAGTTATACGTTTGGATTTTGATGAACCTAAAAGAAGTATTCCAATTATTTCATTATCAGCCGCCGCGTTGAATCATGAACAGGAAGAAGCAATATCGGCAGGAATGAATGATGTGCTTTCAAAACCATTTCAGGCACATGAACTTCATGAAAAGATGCAGAAGTTATTGAGGATTAAAAAGCTAGCTTAGTTTGCCCGGTACCCATTACGCGTGCCTCATGCTCCAATAGCCATTTTTTACGCCATAAACCACCGGCATAACCGGTTAAACTGCCATCGGTACCTATAACCCGGTGGCAGGGAACAACTATCCATAGGTTATTTTTACCATTAGCTGCTGCAATTGCCCTTATACCTAATGGGTTATTCATTAATTTCGACTGTTGCCCATAACTTATAGTTGTGCCATAATCTATCTTTAACAATTGCTGCCAAACTTCTTGCTGAAATGTAGTTCCTTTTTGTTTAACAGGCAGATCAAATATTTTTCTATCGCCGGCAAAATATTCATCCAGTTGTTGTATGGCTTTTTGCAATACCGGGTTATCGGTAGGTTTTATTTCAAATTCCTCATCACGTATTGATATAGACGAAATAAAACCACCTTCACTAATTATGCGGGCAATACCAACAGGCGTTTGGTAATGGGCAACATCATTTGAATCGAGTATCTGACTTTCCATTGCTGATACAATATTAATTATTAAAATTATTCCAAACTAATCAACTTATTCACGTAATCAATCAATTCATTATCTTCGCCCCATGCAATTAGCCCAACAAACCTGGAATCTTTTAAAAAAGGAGATTTTGCTCGAATGGCGTTCAAAGTACGCATTCAATGGGGTATTGTTGTATGTGGTGTCTACAGTTTTTGTTTGTTATATATCCTTCAGTTTAACTCCCGGATTCAGCGGCTCACAAGGCTATAAAATTGTTTGGAATGTACTTTTCTGGATCATTATTCTATTTGCTTCGGTAAATGCCATTGCCAAAAGCTTTATACAGGAAAACAAAGGCCGCTTGCTCTATTATTATTCCATTGCCAGCCCGCAGGCCATTATCCTGTCAAAAACAATTTATAATATATTATTGATGTCTTTGCTTAGCACATTGGCATTAATTGTTTACCTGCTTTTCTTTAATAATACTTTAGGCGACCCATTATTTTATTTTCTTTCTGTTCTGTTAGGCAGTATCAGTTTCTCAACAGTATTTACCATGATATCAGCTATTGCGTCAAAAGCCGGTAATAATGGTACACTAATGGCTATCCTAAGTTTCCCGGTTATTATACCTGTTATTTTACTGCTTATCCGCATCAGCAAAAGTGCTATGGATGGGCTTGAACGTAGTTTGAACTATGGCAACATAGGTATGTTATGCGCTATAAATGTTATAGTTATAGCTACATCGCTTTTACTTTTTCCATATCTGTGGCGCGATTAATTTGTTGTTTAGAATAAATCTAAACTTTTATCATATTTATTTGGATTAAGTCTAAATAAGCCCTTTCTTTGTACTGCATATAAAAGATGGCATAATTTAGACAAACCCCTTATGAGCAAACGTTACTTCCTGATCCTTCTGTTATTT
>Ga0302300_1000387_pt1 | contig 31740 bp, 11 predicted proteins | sample III_Palsa_E1_1_FD_198756 | JGI IMG/M metagenome (GOLD analysis project Ga0302300, IMG submission 198756) | Peat permafrost microbial communities from Stordalen Mire near Abisko, Sweden - III_Palsa_E1_1 | ecosystem: Environmental > Terrestrial > Soil > Palsa > Peat permafrost | place: Sweden...
TGTTAGACTCCACCCAAGGTGAACTTTTGTTCAGGTCAAACATGTTTGACCTGAACAAAACAAAGTAACAGTATTTTTGGTTGGAAATGAATATGAAACAATACTATATTAAAATAAGATTATATACTAGTTATAACAAGGAGATCTCTTATCTTTTATTTTACTGGTAAATAACCAAACAAAAATATATTAAACATGTCAAAGTATTAAAGTAGTGATTACACTTGTAATTACATACAATATACATGTTTTGATTTAATATAAAACTATTTTATACTAATTGTTATTGTTGTTATTTTTTTTATTATGTACCAATTTAAATCACACAAAAATCTTTGTAACATAACTATCCACAATAATTATGTAGTGATATAAATATTATAACATGGAATGTTATTTGTTTATTTTTGTATCACTACATAATTATAGTGGATAGTTGGATTTACTTATATTATGTAATTATACTAATGTATCTACATACCCACATAGTTAATCGATGGGGTGTGAATATGAAGGGTGTGAATATAAGGAGTGTTTGGGAGAGAAAAGAGTGGGAAATTGGATAGTGAATGATTAGATGAGATGAATAAGATTCCAATCTATTTGAGTATTATTGTTTGGTGATTACATAATATTTGTGTAGGCAACTAACCACAATGATCATGTAATTATAAGTATATAATCTACTATTATAACTGTATTAAACCAATAATAATTACACGATTATTGTGGTTAGTTGCTTAGCGCTGCGCTTGTCGCAGCTCGCTACTTGTGAGACTTAGTCTCACAAACGGCTTACACAGATATTGTGTAATTGCCTGTGGTATATACACGTATGAGAAGGAGGAAGAAGAGGAGGGTATAGAAAAAAAATAACAGAGATAAGTGTGATGAAGAACAAATATATGAATAGAACAAAAAGAGGGGAAAGAGAAGTATAAAAAAAATACCAACAAACGTTTTTGGTCGAAATCAAACGAAATTGTTCATCCTGTAAATATAAAAGTATTGATTACAATTGTAATAACACATAATATTACACATTAATCTAGTATAGAATTGTTCTATACTTATTATATAATAAAGATAAATAATGTTACTGTTATTTTTAGAATATGTATATGTAAATATACTTTTAACATATACATATTCTAAAAATAACAGTAACATTACCTCTTAATATTAGACTGCTTTTATAATTATTATATACTAAGTTATATTGTAAAATATGCATTATAATATTATTATGTAATAAATACTTAACATTATCTTGAATAGTGGAAAGATAATAAGTATCGTTTGTATAATATTTACTACTTAGAGTAGTAATAATAGTAATAGTAATAAGAAGATATAATTGGTAAAAAGAGATGGACACCAGTAATATTAGACATAAAACATTTAGAGATAGAATACGTATTTATAATAGATAAAATTGGTATTGTAACGAATATTTTACTTATTTTACTTATTTTAAGTTACAGTGATGTTTATATACATTATAATAGTGTATATGGATGTATATATGTTATACATATTTTGACAATACATCAATGATCTGTCGTCTATTGTACTCGACACACAAGATTGAATGTTGTTCACATAGACCGGTCAGTTCTGCATCGGTTTTTAAATTTAGTTTGAATCCAGACATAAATTTGGTAATTATGTTATTGGTTTGTAATGATGGTAAGTTTATTTTTGTTTTGTGTTCCTGCAATAAGTTTACCGAATTTTGATAGCTGAGTGGTAATGGAATTAGTCTGTATCCACCAACTTCGGGTAGGTCAGTACTTATTTGTGAATTCACATATGTTGATATTATATCACGGTAGACAGCTATTTTGGGTGGTTTAGGAAATCGTAACATATACAAATTAGGTTCAAAAATACCTACAAAATACAAACCACACCAACACAAAATTAATTTAACGTGTAATGCTTTTAGTATATGTTCCATACGGTCACAATAGTTACTCATAACATAATTATACTCATTACATAAAGTTTCATATGAATCTAATTTTGTATACATACGAAATTGGTCTTTAGTCGCGAATATTTCAGGACAATGGGATATATCTATGAGATTAGATAATCTGTTATTGGGTAGTGTGACATTACCAATATTGTCATTGTGAAACACCATCTCTCCTCGATAAAGTTTAGTTTCACTACCTCGTTTACGAGTGAACCCGATGTGGGGTTTAGCATATAACCATATTGACGGTTTGTAAGTAGGAAACTCAGCATATAATAGTATTTGCTCAATGTTTTCCTTCTCTAAATTCATATCGTACTGTTGTAAAGGTAATGGTTCTATGACCTCAATTGGGTCTTGTTGTTCCATACACCACCAATAACGTTGTAATTCTAACATTTCACTGTCATTTGGCTTGTTAACCAAATTATGTTTCTCTTGTGTAATTAGAGTTTGATCAGCGAAATTAGACATGTCGACTATTGACTTGAGTAATGTATTTGATATTTCAAGTGACATATCATCTGATACAGTGATTATTGGAATTGGTTCTGCCTTATTATTATCATCATAAGATACAGTAGATGGAGGTCCAAAATAATGTAATCTTAAGGCGAACAGATGACGAAATCCTATTGAATTAAAATCCAACTTTTTATTGGCATCATACACACTATCATGTTTGGAATCATAAGAAACAGGTGTTAAAAATGTAATATCTTCGTTATACGAAATACAGGCTGCAATTTTAATATATAATGCATTCAATACATCATCCTCCCAACCCAAAAAATTACATATTTTAATGTGTAAAGCTAACACGGGAATAATATTCGGTGATGTTTGTGTCAATATGTAATTTAAAGCTTCCTTCGTAATAAAATTGGGTATTGGAATATACTTTTCTCTCCCGAGTGGAAGTAACGCTTTCATTTTACTAAAAATGTAACCATGAACTATAATATTCTTCCCACTATTATCATCATTGGTGTGATCCATATGTTTAAACACTTTAACAATTGACACACCTTTGAGAGCGTTCAACTCTCGATGATCACTGATTTCATCCTCGTATAGAACATTAGCATTAAGTTTGTCCATAAGCGATAATACATCACCCACATCTAACACATCATTATTATTTGTAGTCATAGTTTTGTATAGGATATACTTTATTACTTTATGGTAAAAATCATTTATGTCGAATATGGTACTTGTTAGTTTCAATTGTAATATAGCTTTAACCCATATACATCATATCATTATAAAAGAATACTCCTTATAAATTATTACAATTTCTATTTATTGTGAATAGAAATTGTAATACAATTAATATAATATGTATATTCATGGTATGCAAATCTAGATGATATTTTATTAATATATTGTATCAAAGTAAATAAGTATATTTACATGTGATCTGTGTGAACCGGAGGCAAGCTGTGCTAAGCAACTATCCACAAAATATATATATATATATATTGCAGTATGAATGAATGGTTAACTATAAGTATAATTGATAATTATACTTGTGATAATAGTGCAGTATTTTACATACTTGTGTGGATAGTTTCTTAGCACAGATTGCCTCCGGCTTACACAGATATACGTAAATATACAATGAGTTTGATGTAAATGCAATATTACTCATTGTATACAGAACAAATGTTAAAATTTATAACAAGTATATGTGTGATAATGTTAACTTTAATATTTAAGACCATATAACGCCTTATACACTTTTATGAAAGTGTATTAATATTATTACGGTGCCATCTATATACATTCACATCTTTAATTTTTTATTATGGTGGTAAATATTAGTGTAAGCGTTTGTGATCCCAAGATTCACACGTAGCAAGCTGCGACAAGTGCAGCGCTAGGCAAAACTCACCACGAATACTATGTAGTTTTTTTACTGGTATGAAATTTTATTACGATGATCAAACTATATATTTACTATTAACATTATCTTTTAAATTTTTATACAATTCAATGATGTTGAACATGTTGAAGATGTGTTTATGTTTACTTGGATTTTAAAGGTCCACGGTACTGTTTAATAGTTATTTTACATTATTAATGTTATGAGTAATACAAATAACATATTTCGGTGAATTTTCTTAAACGATTCAAACGTTAATATAATATTAAAATTGGGTGTCAAGTCAACATAAACCAAGTTTATTTTAATGTTTTGAATAGTTTAAGAAATTCGCCAAAAATACATCGTTTGTATTGTTTTGGATAATGACCACTTTGTCATCATAGTGACCACGTTGCAATATGGAATAGGTGTGTGTGTGGAAGAAGTGGGTTGGGGGATGAGAAAGAGAAGACTATGTCTGTATACAGATGTGTGTAATATCTACGATATCTAAAGTATTGATGATGACAATTACATAAAATACGTGTAAGCCGAAGGCAAGCTGCGTTAAGCAACCAACCACAATGATTATGTAAAATTACAAGTACACTCAAAAATATTATTATGTATTAATATTATTATATTCACGTAATTGCACATGAATATTGTGGTTGGTTGCTTAGCGCAGCTTGCCTTCGGCTTACACATATTTTATGTAAACATACTCATATAGTCACAAAATTATAATAATGTGTATACATATATTAAAGTTTTAGTTATTCATTACCATAATTATACGAGTATACTTACATAGTATTTGTGTGTATAATTTATCACAAATATTATATGACTATCCCAGTATCCATAACAGAAGTATATGTTGGATAATTACATAATATTTATAATTAATTGTATGTATAAATATTATGTAATTATACTAGTATAGTAAACAATTAACTGTCAAAACATATGGAAAGTAAAACTATATTTATCACAGCTCAACTCATAGTTGAGTTGTCAGTTGATGTCCCATTTCATCTCACATTTCATCTCATACTTCAGACCAGATCAGGACCAACCTTTTTCGATTCGCTTATCGGTTTACTGAAGGTCAGCTGCGCTTTAAATAACTTACTTTTGACGTTTATATATCTCGGATAAACTAGCATAATTACATAATGTTCGTATGGACAGCTGATTACGAACATTATGTAATTATATAGTATTATAAGTAGACAATTACTTATTGTAATAATACATGAATATATGTTAAACAATAATAATAAGTAATTATAATCATATGAGTACATAATCATTGTGGTTAGTTTTACCTACACGAATATTATGTAATATATGCTGCTGAATAACATATTGTTGTAATTATATCTGAGTTATGTTAGTATAATTACAACAATATGTGTTTCTAATTTCACCACAATAATCATGTAATTATACTAACATGGACACATATAATATTTTCATTGTACCATTATAACCACATGATTATTGTGGTTAGTTGAAATCACGTATTTCATGTAATCATACTAAAATAACAAAACATCTGTAAATATAACTATGCTAATAATAAATAGTTACTATCGTAATTATACAAGATAGAAAAAGGTAAAATTTTGTTTGGTGTTTATATGTAGTAGGAATAGAGAATGAAATTAGTGAGGGAGAGGGAGAGGATAGGGAGAAAGAAGTGGAAGGAAAAGATCAAGTTATGATGATAATAGGTTAATTACATAATATTCGTGGTGAGTTGCTTACACGAATATTATGTAATTACATGTATAAAAACAAATATTTGTTACAGAAGAAAGACGAGATAGACCTTAACAAGATAGTAATATTATATGTAGATTGTGTTTATATTATATTTATAAAATATAATTGTTCGATAAGTATTTGGGAGAATGAAGAAGTAAAAGATATAAGTAGATACTAACTATTCTACTATGGGAAATATCCCTATACCATAAATATACTATATTATGTCATAATGACATAATTATCTATCATTTGATAATCATTAGTTTTATATGATATAGTGTAAAATATTAATTAAATTAACATACTACCAATTACAATAAATATAATATTCATTAGTATTATTACTCATCTATATATTCGTTTATTTCAAAATATAGAATTATTAAATGATACATAAATTATCAACATGACTACAAATTACATTAATGGTTAATATGGTTAATATGGTTAATATGGTTAATATGTTTAATATGTTTAAACATAATCTACAGTTATGTTAATTATTATAATTAGTTAATATGTATTTACTTCACCATGAAGTAAAAGTTATAATTGTATGTGAATCATCAATAGGAGAGGAGAGAAGAAAGTAAAGGATACAAATATCATAACAAATGTAATGTATCATACCTACTGTTGTAAATATTTAACAATGTTTAAACTATACAGATGTAAATTAGTATATACAACTATATACAAGTATATAATTATGTTTGTGAATACAAAATATTTACGTGGAATACAAGATTTATTACATAATATCTGTGTAAACCGAAGGTAAGCTGCGACAAGCGCAGCGCTAAACAACTAACCACAAATATTATGTAAATATATTTACTATTATAATAATTAAAAAAATAAGATATAGATTATATGAGGATTAACCACATAATATTTGTGGATAGTTGCTTAGCGCTGCGCTTGTCGCAGCTTGCCTTCGGCTTACACAGATAATACGTAAATATTTATAGTATCAATACATAAATTAAATTAATAATATAATATTGTGTGATATGTTGTTGTGATTATTCTCATCATCTCTCTCTCTCTTCCCTCCTCCCTGTCAAAAAATATTTGAACATTAAATGTTCCTTCCTTGCAATGATTACTGTTATCATTAAATCTTGAATCCAACAACATTTTTTGGCGACTTTCTTAAACGATTTCAAATATTAATATAATATTGTTTTTAGGTGGTTTGACATATAATTTAAAATTATATTAATGTTTGAAATCGTTTAAGAAATTTGCCAAAATACAATATTCGTATTTTTTGGATATTTACTGTTTATAGTTATTTTGTGCATCTATAATAAGTATGTGAATGTATTGATGTGTGTGTGTGTTTATCTATAACATTTAAGAATTAACACCAATGATTACATAAAATTTGTGTATACGATTTACCAAGACAATATGTAATCATATATGTACAATACATTATTAATATTGTTTGTTGACATCATATAGTTACATGTTGGTCAATGGTAAACTGTACACACAAATTTTATGTAATTATACAAAATGTACATGAGAAGAGAAAAGAAAAGAGAGAAGGAAGATATTTGTAGGTGTAAAATTGTCACAACACTAATTTTAGTATAGAATAGTTCTATATTTGTAATCATACCAAGAGTTACTATTATTGTCAACAACATATAGACAGATATGTTTTGTTTATTTTTTACCAAAATATGTCTAACCTTAAACAGCAGTCATTAAAATCAAATATTATAATACCCTCAGAACGTGTAATTAGTACAAATTAATTTATACTAAATTAAGATTGTAACATTTGTAGTGATGAATATACTTATTATGTGTCGTTTTTAATATCTGGTACAGTTAAACATGTTTTTGGTAAAAAATATACAAAACATACCTCACCTAAAAAATAAAGGTAATATATACGTATATTGAACTTTAACACTTAATAAGTATAGAATCGTTCTATACTAAAATAATGCGTGTAATAATTATTAATTACAAGTTTATAACTCTCATCATCAATGTATAAATTTACACTAATAACCAAATTATTAACTATAGATATTTACATAATAGTTGTGGTTAGTTGACTACACGGATATTATGTAATTACCCTGGAATATAATATAAATCACAATAATAAGAATAAACATATATAAGAAAATTAAATACTAGAACAAATAGTGAATGTCCGTGCAACCAACTAACTACGAATAACATGTAATTGTTCTAATGTATATGAATATATGTTACTGTAATAATACTAGTATTATTACAGATTATTGCGGATAGTTGGAATCACGTATTTTCATGTAATTACATCATTGTAACTGTATACATCCTACATACTTTTTATCGATAATATTAAGTATTTTGTTTTTACCTTATGGCAAACAAAAATACACCAATGTATAATCTACATCATTGTTGGTTACTAACTGTTAATATTCTATGAAATTACAATCGGTATGTTTTTGGCGATATTTTTAAACGATTCAAAACATTAAAATAATACTATTTTGTGTTAATTTACATTATATTTTAACATTATTTTAATGTTTTGAATCGTTTAAGAATATCTTTATAAATGTTTACCAGTTATAATTTACCGTAAAGTTAAAAGTACAAATAACTTTTAGTATATAACAAGTATTGAACTGTTCTATAGTATTAAATAAGTTTGCAATGTGCGTAATAACAAATGTATATAATATATATATATTATATCTAGTGATCGAACGGGAATAGTATATTTTTTACCAAAAATATACAAGATATGTCTGGTTAGAAAAATACAGGTAATAATATCTTTCAATATGTAACAAATATACAACAATTGTATAAAACAATTGTATACCAAAATAATTTTGTGACTTTTTGTGATTGTAACTATATTGTGTAGTTACTTTGTTTACACGTTTCATATCTGGATACCATTTTTTTAGTATTAGATTATTAATATTTATATTGGTAACTAATGATACTCAAGTTATAATTTTGTTGTGTAATGATACAAGTATATATAAAACACAATTATAATAATATGTTATAACATTGTTTCTTATTAAAATAGTATAAAAATATTTTGTTGATACATATGTATTCACAATAATGATAGCAAATAACAAGATTACTATTATATGATAAACAACACACAAATTACTAACAATAGTGATGTTGATCATTGATCGGGTAGTAAGTAAATTCTTGTGAGTAATTATCTGTGATATAAACAAATCTACAAACTAAAATAGTTACAAATTAACAACCCTGAGTTGTTAACTATACTTGTATTACAACACGATATTTCATGGTGAGATTAAATACATGTATTTTGTGTAATTGCATTGATATAATTATAATATTATATTATAATTTACATGTTTACCTGTTTATTAATGTTATTATACTAGTACATATTACATCAAATACGTGATTCCAATTTCACCACGACAATATGTCATGTGTACTAGTACAACTATAATAGTCCCAGTCGTATTATTTTGTTTCTTTTAAAGTATAAAATATTATATGTTTATGTAACTAGAATACATTATGTATTGTTAAATTAGTATATACTTGTTTATTTTATCGTTACACATTTAAATATAAATGTAATTTATGTTAAACTTTGTGGTTTTGAACCTTACAATGATATGAATTGTTAATGTTAATGTTAATGTTTAATTTTTATATACTAACATGTATTTTATAAGGTATATTTGTTTTAGTCTGTATTGTACAGGTTAATTTTAATCTCTCGTAATTTTAGGTTAATCCAAATGAGTTAAAGTAAGAATACTTCAAACGAGATATTAATAAGATAGGTTATTTTCTATATTACATACATGTATATAATTTGGTTAAATAAAGATGGTAAACATTACCTATAAATCATAATGACATATTTTCTCATCCCAAAATATTAGACTACTTTACACTCATTACATAACAAAGATATTATAATGTGTTATTTTTAGGTTAGATATGTTTTGTATACTTTTTACCAAAAATATACTATTCCCGACTGGTTATTAAAAATAAAATATAATGAGTATACTCGTTATTATGGCCATATGACTTTAGATTGACTTACAATTATATTACTCTCATTACACATATTAAAGAGTTTGATACTACTTATTTTAATGACTAGTCAAGGGATAGCATATTTTTGGTTTTGGTGAAAAAATACATCATACCAAAAAATACCTGTAAAATTGGAGATACTTGATACAACACTATACATCATATTACATTCAATGTATAATTTTGGTATAAACCTTTTTATACTCACTAATGTTATATCTACATATCATCTTACTTTGAATTTACAGGTAAAACTTGGTTTGACATATTTTTGGTTTTGGTGAAAAAATATGTCAAACCAAGTTTTACCTGTAATTTTAAAGATGTATGTACACTTTTAGTATGTAATAAGTATAGAACTATTCTATACTAAATTAAAATTACATATGATATAATAACACACATATCTTATATTTTTTATTTCCTAGACAAGTTAAAGGTATGTAATTATACATAAAGATAATAAGTTATGTCAGATAATAAGTATACAAGTTTGTTTTAATGGATAAAGGTATATACATATATTGTATGTACAATTATAAATATTACTACTTTGAGTGGTAAAATATGTTTAATATTAATATTGTTAATAATATCGTTACATTTGTATTACTAACAAATAATATAAGTATTAACAAATAACATAATAGTGTATGTATATAAGTTGGTTGGTATAATATTGGTATGTTATATTGATATAAAACGTAAGTATATTATCATATAGTCTGTTGACATTTATATAATATCTGTGACAAGCGATAAACGCAGTGAAGCGAAGACAACTGACCACAAATATTATGTGGATATACTAGTATAACAATAGTATTATATGTTGAATATTTGTGGACAGTTGTCTTCGCTGCGCTTGTCACAGATATTATGTAATTGCACTTTAATAAAAAACAGCTAATATTCGGTTCACCGAAGATTGGTTCTGCTACCATCTAATACATCAAATATAAAATGGTCGAACTATCATCTCATAATTGAGATGAATTGTGACAGGATAATTTTAACCATGTAATATCTCCTCTCCTCAGATAAGTTAATCTAAACATATTTGGATTAACTCGATTAAAAACAAAATACAATTGTTATTACATATATTGTAATTTTAATTTAATATAGAACCATAACTATACTTATTACATACTAAAACTTATTACTATCTCCAAATTTACAACAAAATATGTTTTGTTTGATTTTTACCAAAAATATGTTCATCCCTGACTGGTCATTAAAAATATAATATATTAAATGTACCTGTTATTACGAGTGTATATATAACTCTAACTTATTATAACACACTTACATACTCATTGTAGTTAAAGGTATTATAAGGTATTATTTTTAATGACCAGTCAGGGATGAATGTATTTTTGGTAAAAATTAAGTAAAACATGTTTTGTCGTAAATTTACAGGTATTGGTATCATTCAATACTTATATTGTTAATGGGTATAGAACAATTCTATACTAAAATTAGGTTTGTAATGATTTGTTACTATGAATATCTTTTCCATTGTTGTTTAAATAATGTTCTTTATTCCAGAAAGTTTATGAGTAGAATAAGAAATATTATACTTCTTGTATGAATATAATTTTCTGTATTGTTGTACCTGATACCGAAGTTAGGTATATTAGATGGATACGTATAGGTATATTTAGTAAACCCAGTATATTTATGTTTGCTATTCATTATCGTAATTACAAAGTTACCACATAGTTAACAAACTATGACTGTCTTGTATTTATATTAGTGTAAACTACGATCATATATATATATATTTAATATAAATAATTACAAGGGTATAACTTTTATTATATAACATATAAACATGTAATAATATTACTATTGATTACAGATCATCATGTAATTATTGTGGTTAGTTGTTTAGCTTAGCTCATCTCATAGCTGATCTGTCACTTCATTTCATAGTTGATCTGTCAGTTGATGTCATAGTTGATCTGTCACTTCAAACCAGACCAGAGAAGGACCAACCTTTTCCACTTCGCTTATCGGTTTACCGAAGGTATACTGAGAGAGCCATAGCTGCGACAAGCGCAGCGCTTTAAACAATTTTATCTTCGACATACCTCGTTAATGTTAGTACAATTACATAATATCCGCGTAAACAATCAACCACGAATATTATGTAATTATATACATGTAAATGGTTAATATCTATTCATAACTTTATTCTTTTTTCCTCCATTGTAGGATGTAAAAACTATCAAATGACAGATATTAATTATTAATGTATACCATATTTCTGTCATTTGTTTTGTTTTGATGTTTACAGTGTTGAACGTAATTGTAAATTACGTTAATTATTAAATCAAAGGTCAAGGATACACCCAAAATATTTTAGTGGTAACAACATTCTAGTTATTGTGGTATTTAAACATATATTATTATTTTACATGTTGAAGTATATTAATAAATACATTAAGGTCAGGAGAGAGGAGAAAAAAGACAGATATAGAGTGATGGGGTAATAATTCTATAATAGTATTGTTAGTAATAATAGTAATAATAGAAGTAATAGAAGTAGTAATAGACATGAAGTATATGACGAAGATATATGTCTATATCTCTACCTCACAATGTTTACAGTAATTGTTTGGATTTTGAATGTTAAAAAACCAACAAACATTTTAGCGATGTTCTTAAACGATTTCAAACATTAATATAATATTGTTGTTTAGTAACATTTACATATAATTTTAACATTATATTAATGTTTGAAATCGTTTGAGATAAATAACAAATATTTGTTATTTATATTTTTTGGTTAACCATTGTTCACCATCATAATATTTGAATATTATGCATGTGAGAAAAAGATGGTAATGTTGGGTGAAATTGTGTGATGTGAGAATTTGAGATGAGGTAAGAGAGAGAAAGAGAGTGGAGAGGTGAGAGTGAATCCTTACTTTTGTTATGTTCGTTTTTACAGGTAACTTTTGGTATGAGGTGTCGTTCTCACCAAAACCAAAAAATATGTAAAACCAAATTTTACCTACACTTTTAAAGTAAGATAATATATATATATATATATATAATAGTTAGTAAGTATAAAAAGGTTTTATACTAAAAATAGTATATTAAATATATTATAATGTATAATGGAGTATTAAGTACCTTTAAATTTACAGGTAAATCTTTTTGGTTTTGACATATTTTTGGTTTTGGTGAGAACACACACACACATCATACCAAAAGTTACATGTAAATTTATATCTTACAATATGTGATGTATCTTTATAATACTATAACTATTAGTCGTGGTTGAATACGTAATTGTCGTGGATAGTTGCTTAGCGCAGCTTGCCTTCGGCTTACACAAATATTATGTAGTTAACCCATATAAACTGAAGATGAGGTGAAACATTCACAACGCTAAATACTATATAATAGTTATATAATTCTGTATACTTCAAATGATCAATGATAAGTTCAACATAGTTAAACATCATTCAACTAGTTAGCTATCTTTCACATAATCAAACTATATGATAAGTAGAAACATTTGTTGTTTTTACATATTATTAATATAAAGATAATATGTAAAAACCAAAACATATAATATGTTTTGAATATACGATATTTTATACTTAATTGGTAAAACATATGTTGGTTTTAAAACCTCTGAATAAAAGAGAGAGATAATAGTAGAAAATAGAAATAACATAGAATGTCGTAAATAAGCGTACGATTTAGTATAATTACATAATATCTGTGTAATTAACTAACCACAAAAATATGTAAATATTGTAGTGTGAATATTGTAGCGTGAATATGCAAATAATCACAAGTATAATGTAACAATTACATTGATAAAGTTACATATTTTTGTGGTTAGTTGGTTACATGAATATTTATATTTTGTACGTTTAATATTCATGAGTGAAGTTAGTAAAGAGAAACAATTTAAATGGAACATGTTTTACCTGACAAGTGTCCATGTTGAATGGGGAGGGAAGGTACCCTTAATATCACTAATTCTATGACTGTCTTGGTCTAAATCAAGATTATATACTTGTAATAATAAGTATACTTAGTAATTATAAAAAGGTTTTATACTAAAACATGTATTAAATACACTACATGTTATAGTGGAGTATTAAGTACCTTTAAATTTACAGGTAAATCTTTTGGTTCAACATATTTTTGGTTTTGGTATGAAAGTATATCATACCAAGAAAATACCTGTAAATTCAAAGGTACTTAATACTCCACTATATAATATAGTGTGTTTAATACACTATAACTTTAGTATAAAACTATTTTATACTCACTATATATTATAGTAAGATATTATCTATCTCTGACTTTACATGTATTTTTGGTATGATGTGTATTGGTTCTCACCAAAACCAAAAATATGTCAAAGCGATAAGTGAAGCAGAAAAACTATACTCTAAACCGCAGGTGAGCTTCGCTAAAGAGAAATACCTGCGGAAAACCAAGAATATCACAGCAATTTTAAATGTAACCAATATTTTACTATGATACTTAATGAGTTATAATTTATTTTTAGGTGGTTTGAAAGTATGTGAATATGTGTAATAATAATATATGTTAAACATATAATTTATATATTCTTCATACTAAATTTATACATAATAGTAGATATTATTACTTCAAGTAATAATATATGTAATACAAATATTAATAATATGTATTCACCCTATTTAATTCAAGTGATATAAACATTAATACACAGATTAAAATATTTGTATATACGGAAGTTGGTTAGTGCAGGATTGGTAATTATGTTGAGTGATGTAATGTACATTATACATATATTCTAACATAATTACATAAAATTTGTGTAGCACCACGATCCACAGTAATTATGTAATTATATTGACATATAAACATATACTACTATTTATAATACTAGTATAATTACATAATTACTGTGGATCGTGGTGCTACACAGATATCATGTAATCATAAACAAATTAACTACAATAATAAACAATTAAAACTGTAATACATATAATTGTACTACTGTGATTTTGTGATTATATGAGTGTAATTACATAATATCTGTGTAATTAACTAACCACGAATATTATGTGGTTTACTTGTATAACATACTTTACTATATATTTGTATTTTGTTTGTTCTTGTATTTCTTCTTCTCCCACATTTTTAGAGACGTAATTTTCCATGTGACATATATTTATGCGTATTCTATGTATTACACAATCTAAGATTGTGTATATGTATATGTATATGTGTGGTGAGGCTGAATATAGTTTAATATTTTATGTCCACATATCCATATGTTAATGACTATTAATTACCCGAAAAATACAAACAATACATTTTGGCGAATTTCTTAAACGATTTTAAACATTAATATAATAGTAAAATTAGGTATCAAGTTATCGGAAAGACATTATTATATTAATGTTTAAAATCGTTTAAGAAATTCGCCAAAATATATTGTTTGTATTTTTCGGGTAATTATTACCATATTGTGTATTTTATAATATGTAACAATACTGATGTATAAATATCTCATCAATCCAACATTCCTATCTCTTTTCCTTCTCACTAATCCACATTGCAAGTATAGAATCATTGTATGCTAAATTATTGTCATAATATTAGTAGTTGCAGTTGTAGTTACTTTATCTACTATGTAATTTAACCAAATTACTTTTGTTTAACAAGATTAAACAAAAAATATTATAAACATGTATAGTTTTAAATCAGAATATGTATAGACCAGATAAGATAGAAGTATATTTTTTAAAACAATATACATCTCACAGAATATAAAATTATTTGTTAAACTAACAATATCCGAAAAATGTTAAAATTACAAGAGGTTAACTTAACCTTTCATATATTACAAAGGATATATATAATAAAATACAAAATCCGAACAATATTATGTTAACAATATCATATGGTAATAGTTGGATCAAGGGGGGGGGTATATAAACAACTCTCAATTGTTAATTATACTGGTATTACTATATGATGGCTGTGGTCAATTGAATACAAATATTTTATATAATTACACTAATATAATTACGATATTCACGACTACTTACATCCTTAACTGTCTATTATTGTAATTATACAAAATACATATTTATAATATCATGTCATGGTGACATGATTACTTATTAATTCGTTGGATATTAAATTATGTGACAATATATAATATACTAGTTTTATTTTTATACAGTCTATAATAAGTATAGTGTTACTAACGCGGTATTTAAACATATATTAATCTCATGAATAACAACAAAATTTAAACTGTAATTACATGAAACCGTGTAAACCGAAGGTATACTGAGAGAGCCATAGTTGTGACAAGCGACAAACGCAGTGACAAGCGCTAAACAATTAACCACGGTTAGTATGAGACTATACAAGTATTATATGAGTAATCATTTATCCATACTCATATTATTACATAATAATTGCGTATACAATTAACCACAATGATTATATGGCAGTCCACGGCAGTAACTTTAATATTAAACAGTGAACATTAAAGTTACTGCCGTGGTAATAAGGTAAATTCAAACAATAAATAACAAACACACAAACACACAAACACTATTTGTGTGATAAATAACTACATTGATTGTTATTTGGATTTAAAATAATAAAGATAGTACATTATATTTATTTTGTAATGATAATGTTAATATATTATCATACTATTGTATATTAATAATTGTTTTGTATGATGTGAATAGTAATTTGTATTTGATACAAACAAGGTTTGTATTAATGTTGTTATTAGTGTTATTGTTATTATATTTCAGGATAATTACATAATATCTGTGTATACAACTAACCACAGATATTATGTAGTTACTATATGTATAAATAGAAGGTAAGCTATACTAAATAAGTAATCACTCATTATATTCACATAATCATTGTGGTTGATTGTATACACAAATTGTATGTAAATATACTAACAAAATCTTTTATACAACTAAAACATCTTCATTGTATTCTTTATTTTTACACCCTTTACATCTTATTCTTCATCCTCCTCATCCTCATCCTCATCCTCATCCTCCATTTACTATACATAATTATATATATATATATATATATTACATACCTCTCAATAATTTGTTACTCATATCATTACATAATTATTGTGGATAGTTGCTTAAATAGATATTATGTTATTACCCTTATATTATCACATCAACTACAAACAACAACACAAAAACTATAATATAATTTAATGTATATTTTACATAAGATTCGTGCAACCAACTGACCACAATAATTATATAGTAATACAAGTATTAACACTTAATTATCTATATTAATTATACTTGTATTACTACATAATTATTGTGATCAGTTGGTTGCACGAATGTTATGTAACTACTCTCGTATATAACAATGAATAACTAAAATTATAACAACAATGTCGTTATAGTGGTAATTACTGGGGTAGAGTGAGGGGTGGGACAGAAACTACAACAACTACATAATTTAAAGTATTATGTAATTGTGCTGGAGTAACAAAATATTTACACATATAATTACATTAGTACATATAAATATATTTACTACTATAAATATAAAATAAATAAGAAAGACTAAAAGGGTAAGGGGTAGGTGTATATTAAAAGTAGAGTATGACGTGATGAAATAATAGTAATTAGAGAAAGAAAACAAGTAAATACTTACTGTGTAAAATACAGTATTATATTTTGTATTTTATATTACACTTTGTAAGTGTAATAAGTTTGATGAGTTTGGAGTCTGGATAGAAAAGATCGGAGTGTTTGGAAAGGTAAAAAATTAAGTGGAATATGTATAATTTATATTTTATGTATAATATTTAATATAAATATGTAATATCATGTCATGATGACATGATTATCTGTTGATTGGATAATTATTAACTTATGTGACAATTATATACCATATTCCACTTAATTTTTATACGTTCTGTATCTTCTTCCTCCCTCTCTTCTCCCACTCTTCTCCTCTTCCTTACTGTTGCTACTCAGCATGAACAACAACAAAGTAAGAACAATGAGTAATATGTATATTTTACTAATGATAGTATACTATGTTTACAAAAGGTAAACATTTTTGTTGTGAAGTATATATTATTACTAACCTGTCTTCAAAATAAAAGATAACAAGAACATCCACCATTGTGAATGTTATAATTTTAATTTAATACATGTTGGTTTTTATACTCATTGGTACTTAATACATTATTATGTTTTATTTTAATGACTAGTTATGGAGTAACATATTTTTTGGTAAAGATTGTACAAAATATGTTTTAAATGTAAAACCAAAAGTATAAATATGCTTTCTCTCGTCATTACAGATGTATATAACATTAGTTTAGTATAGAATAATTCTATAGTCACTAATATAGCATATGTTAAGGTATAGTCATACTTTTGGTTTTACATGTAAAACATATTTTATACAATCTTTACCAAAAATATACTATCCACGTTTAGTCATTAAAATTAAGAACTTGTAATAACTTTAATACATAACAAATATAAAATGGTTTTATATTAAAATTATACATTGAATATACTATATAGTGGGGTATTAGTATACTTTAAATTTGTAGGTAAATATTTTTGGTTTTGACATATTTTGATTTTGGTGAGAACACACACATCATACCAAATTTTACCTGTAAAAATACAGGTTACCGATACACCATTATATAGTATAGTGTATTTAATACATGTTTTAGTATAAAACCTTTTTATACTTACTACAATATATACTTATATATTATCTTACTTTATAATTACAGGTAATAATCTTGGTTTGACATATTTTTGGTTTTGGTTGAAAATACTTCATACCAAAAAATACCTGTAAAATTAAAGGTAAGTAATATATTGTTATAGCATATAGTGTATTCAACACAATATTTTTAGTATAAAACCTTTTTATACTCATTGACTGTTATAGTGGGATATTATCTACCTCTAAAATTACAGGTAATGTTTGATATGATGTATTTCTTGTTCATACCAAAAATATGTTATCTTCTACCATTTATGGTATTAAAAGTAAAACATAATAGGTATACTTATCATTACAAGTATGTAACTTTATTTTAATATAGTTTGGTTTTACTGTTATTACAAACTAAAGATATTATTTACTTTTAATTTGCAAGTAGAAATTATGGTACTGGCCAAGTAGGGTGAAGGAGGGGAAGGGAAAAGGCATGTAATGGAGGAGAAAGGAAACTTCATGCTAAAACATATATCACCCAATGACCAACGAAATATTAAACATTATACATATATATATATATATATTTATTACGCGTAAATAGTTGTAATAGTAGTAGTAAAAAATTATAATATTAACAAATATAGAATTGTTCTATATTTAAATTTAACTATGTATATAATGACAACCAAGAAATTACTTACCCACTTAGTTTTTCATGACATATGAAGGTTATTATTTCTGGAAAATAAACATGATGGGGTGGGGGTGGTGGGAGAAGGGAGGGTGGTAGATAAGTAAATTAACGTGGATATGTTTTACATGTAACTATATTCAAGTAGTTACACAATTATTATTCTTCTAATAAAAAACCATTTATGTTTAAGTTAAGTATGTGTGAACATATTATGTTTGTGAACTTTGAGTTCACAAACTAGCCAACTTTATCGTAGTGTTTATTGTTTATTCTATTCATGTAAAAGTAAGTTAGTATAACGAGTAATTGTTACAATATATAATTATTATATTATGTAATAACACCTCCCTTCTCCTCCAGTATGTGAAAATATTTCAGTGTGTTGATATAATTGCTGTGGTTAGTTGGAATCACATACTTTATGTAATTTTACTGGTATGATTACAATATTATACCTTTATTTATTTGTTATTGTGTTTATATTCTGCTGGTATGATTACACAAGTGAAGCTTACTGTTTGATTTGTGAGACTTAGTTTCACAAAAAGATTAAATACGTGTATCCAATCATCCACAGCCATCGTGGACAATATACTAGTAAATATTTATTCTCTTCTCTCTTCTCTCTTCTTCCTCAGTAGTTTATCGTATAATTACATAAAATTTGTGTATACAATTAACTACAAATAATATGTAATTATTAAAATTAATAACCACAAATAATAATAGAATATACAACTGTGATTACATAGTCATTGTGGTTAGTTGAATACACAAATTTTATGTAATTGCCAAATACTTAAATATTTAAATATACTGTTAACTCCTTCCTCCCCTCTACTCCTTCCCTCCTTCCCTCCCTCAATACTTCATTATATAATCACACAATTACATAGGTTATATTAGTATAATTACATAAAATCCGTGATAAGCGCAGCGAAGGCAACTCACCACGAATATTATGTAATTAATAGTGGTAATAAATTATAATATTAACAGAGTACAATTACATGATTATCGTGGTGAGTTGCCTTCGCTGCGCTTATCACGGATTTTATGTGAGTGCCAATGTTTCATACCTTAGGTATGCAAATATTACCACTTCTATCTTTTTTATTATCCACCACTCATACTCTCACTCGTTTCTTCACTATCATGGTAACCAGTAATATTACAAATAATAATATATACTTCTATATTTTTATCTTTTTTACCTTTTCTATCACGTTTCCATCTCCCAATCCTGTCTATCCACACATTAACAACTTCCAGTATGTAATGAGTATACAATAGTTATATATATTAAAAATATATTGTTACAATACTTTACTTTCATAAGTATTATTATAATACTTCTATTGTTATAAGTATATATTTATTACATATAATGCATTGTAAAAATTAAATATATGTAACAGGGTGAAGAAGGAAGAGGAAGATGGAGAGGTTAAGATTACAAGATTGAGATTGATACCTACCATGTAGTATATCTTTATTTAACCGAGATACTTCAAAGTATTTGTGTTAAACGACAATATGTTAGTTAAATACATACATGAAGTATGGTTGTTATTACAAGTTTGTGTAATTTTAATTTAGTATAAAATAGTTCTATACTTATATGACCACACTAAAGTATACTGTCTACCTATAAATTTACAGGTAAAACATGTTTTGTATATTTTCTACCAAAAATGTATAATATATGATACTAATTACTAAACTAGAGTATAGTAAACATGATTATCAATGTGTATGCTATGCGACCTTAATTTAATATAGAGTAGTTCTATAACCATTACCGTTAGTGGTATTATAAGGTATTATTTTTAGTGACTAGTTATGATAGACATATTTTTTACCAAAAATATACAAAACATGTTTTGCCCGTAAATTTAAAGGTAGACAATATTGCATTATATGTTATAGTACATTCACTACTTTATTTTAGTATATCATGGTTATCATACTCTCTAAGTATTATTGTGGGATACCAGATACTTTTAATTTGCAGGTAAAATTTGGTATGATATATTTCTTGTTCATACCAAAAATATGTCAAACCAAAATTTACCTGTAAAATAAAGATAACCAATATTTTACTATATAGAGCATTACATATATTATTTTAGTGTAAAACCTTTTTATAATTACTAACCATTATAGTTGTATATTATCTACTTATAATTTTACAGGTAAATTTTGGTTTGACATATTTTTGGTATAAACAAGAAATACATCATACCAAAATTTACCTGTAAAATTATAAGTAGACATATCTTTTAGTATACCACAAGTATAGAATCATTGTAAACTAAATTAAAACTACAAACAGTTGTAGTAACAAATATATTGCATACCTTTTATTTCCCAAACCAATTAAGTATATGTAATTACGAATAAAGGTAATGAGTAATTTCAAACAACAAGTATATGTTTGTTTTAGCAAACAAATGTATGTATTTATTGTATATACATTTACAAGTATTACTACTTTGAGTAGTTGACATGTTTATTATTATTGGTTATAATATTTTACACCTGTTAATTTGGGTAATAAATATATTAATAAATAATATAATACTATACGTGTAATATTGGTTAATGTAATATTGGTTAATGTAATATTGGTTAATGTAATATTGGTTAATGTAATATTGGTTAATGTAATATTGGTTAATGTAATATTGGTAATCATGTTAATATAAACATATATATATATATATATATACATGCATACTATTGACATTCGCATAAAATCCGTGTAAACCGAAGGTTGGTCCCAACTGAGAGATGATCTGCGCTAAGCAACTGACCACGATAATCATATAATTAATCTGGTACTATAACAGTAGTATATGTTACATAACCACATAATATTTGTGGTTAGTTGCCTCCGCTTGTCACTGCGTTTGTCGCTTATCACAAATATTATGTAATTGTACTATGATAAAAATGACGTAAAATGGTAATTCAACATAATCATGGCAATATATTTTTCAACAGATGTTAAAATATTAATATGAAGAAATTAAAAGATGTGAATAATTTCAATGATATATACATTAACACAGCAACTATGTTAAAATTTCAAATAGATAATGTGTTACTTATCACAACTTATATTTGTTATGTTACATTGAGGGTTAATCTCATCTCCCTTCCTCCCCATTCTCCTTTATCCATCCTTATATGTTAAAATAATATACAATATATTATTACTTATGCCCATCATCAATGATATATGTTGTTATATTTTGTATTACGAATAATACATTTTTAGCTAATTTCTTAAACGATTTCAAACATTAATATAATGGTAAAATTATGTGTTAAATTATCAAACAACAGTATCATATTAATGTTTAAAATCGTTTAAGAAATTAGCTAAAAATGTATTGATATGATTTTTTGGTTAATTACTATATACCATTATGTTTCAAGGAGATTAAAACTACAAGGTTAAGTTTAACACCTCTTACATTACACAGAAAAAGATATGTTAAACTTACTTGTTAAAATAAACATGTCTTCACGAATTTATTCTTTTACTTTATATTATTTAACCTACGTTTATCTATAATGTGATAGATTAATTTTAACTGTGTAATTTAATTCGCCTCTCCCTCCCCCAGACAAGTTAATCTAAACATCTTTATGTTAACTTGGATAAACAACGGAATAAACAACGGAATATAGAACACAATTGTTATTACGCATATTACAATTTTAATTTAGTATAGAATAATTCTATACTCATTACATACTAAAAATTATTATTGTCTCTGAATTTTACAAGCAGAACATATTTTACTTAATTTTTACCAAAAATATATCATCCCTGACTAGTATATATTAAAAATAAAACATAATTGGTATACTCGTTATTATGTACACATAACTTTATTTTATTATAGAACAAAAATATATACACATATTATGGTTAAAGGTACCATAAAGTATTATTTTTAATGACTGGGTGAGGTTAGACATATTTTTGGTAAAAATTAAGTAAAACATGTTTTGTTGTAAATTTACAAGTATTGGTATTCTTTAATATCTACGATGTTAATGAGTATAGAATTATTCTATACTAAATTAAAAGTGTAACATTTGTTATTATGAACATCTTTCCTTACTACTGTTTAAATAAGATACATATATATATAGACCATGAATTTTGTGAATAGAACACGAAATAATTTACTTCTTGATTAAATGTATATTTAGTCTTGTATTATTGTATTATTGTACTTTGACTAAAGTTATATGTGTCAGATAAACATTTGTAGGTATAATTACCATTTCTAATATATTTGTGTTTGTCATACATTAGTATGATTATAAAGTTACTATATAGTTAATAAACTACAATCATTTTGTAATTATATTAATGTAATAAGTAAATACATATGTATTTAATACACACGATAAACATTTTAAATAAACAGTTACAAGATTATAACGTGTAATTATTAACATATAAACATATAATAACTTTACTATTGGTTACAGATAATTACATAATATTCGTGTAAACGATGATCCAAGATCATTAGTTAGTAATACAAGTAATTATCCGTATGTATCCATAATATCACATGATGGTCGTGAATGGTTGCTTACATGAATATTGTGTAACTGCATTTTTTTAATTCACGTTGTGATTGTTGTGATAACACACGTGCAATTACATAATATCTGTGTGGCACCACTATTCACAATAATTATTTGGCCATACTGTTGTATATGAGTAAATATTTATTATTACCATAATATTACACAACTGAGACTATTTTAATCATACTAGTATAGACACATGATCATCGTGGTTTGTTGCCTAGCGCTGCGCTTGTCGCAGCTTGCTGCTTGTGATAAACGTAGTGAAAAGCCTTAGTCTCACAACCGCTTACACGAATATTATGTAATTGTACTTGTATGTATACGATAATAGAGAAGAAAGGAAGAAAGGAAGAAAGAGAGAGAGAGGAAAAGGTAATAAAACAACAAAATATAACAGGTTAAGTATAGTGTAAGTAAATAATTCAATAATATAACTAACTTACTGTTTTGTTAAAATATAATAATGTGTAATCATAGATTATATATAATGCATATATATATACATAACTAAACTTAATGTACTTATTATGAAACACTCATTGCATGCATTGTTGATTTTATTATGCGGATACTATACTAAGTATTTTTAGTATTCTCCCACCTACTCATATTTTTACAATTATACATATATATATATGTAGTAATTATTGTTATACTATTAAAATATTGTAAAGGTTTATAGTGTGATAGTAATAAGTAATATACGTATAAAGGTTAACAAATAAGTAAGCGGATACTAAAAATACTAAAAATACTTAGTATAGTCTCCATATAATAAAAGTAGTATCATGTGTATTAACCATGTTAATACAAATTATATTAAGATTAAATAAAATAACGTTAATACATGTTTACATAATTAACATATAGTAATTGAAATAATATATGATAGCTCATCAGATACTAATTATGTTTTAGCACATTGGAGATAGTTATGTTTGTAGAGGATAAGTAATTATATTAAATAAAAAGTTTACACATTTGGTAAATAAGAACATGTATTAAATGTAAGTATATATACTTACAAACATTATTGCTTGAAGTAATAATATAATTGTATACTTTAATTCGAATAATGTAAATTGGTTATTACATGAATTAAAAAACAATAGTATGTATATGAGTTGGATAACAACTATTCTGGTAATTACATTGAAGTGTTACAGTTGTACTTATTTGTAGATCATACAAATGTTCACATAAGCGAAGCTTGCTGTTTATGATAAGCCAGAGACAAAACTTCTCTAAGCGTAGCGGAAAGACTAAATCTCACAAAAAATCTAAATATACGTAACTAACAATCCACAATAATTATGTAATCGTATTAATATATGAATGTATTTAATATTGTTATAATACTAAGTATAGTTATGTAATTATTGTGGATCGTTAGTTACACAAATTTTACGTAATTGTGCTAATATAATTATGTCGACATATTAGTGTTTGATACTGTAATCCATATTAGTACAATTACATAAATAAAAAATTCCGTACATGAGATTAAAAATCATACAAGACAAAAAATACATGAATTTAACTAACTACTGTTGGTATACAATTTTAGTAATATATACTATATTACTTATGTATGTTTTGTATATTTTTCTATCTCTTACAAGATAAGAGAGAGAGATAGAAAAATATACATTCGATACTCATCACCTGTAAAAATAAAACTAGTGAATATCTAATACCTTTCCTTCCTTCCTTCCTTCCTTCCTTCCTTCCTTCCTTCCTTCCTATTATTTATTCTAGATTATTCGATATGTAGTAAATATAAAACTGTTCTATATTAATTTGTCATTGTGATGTTTTTACATTTACAAAATATACAGTAATATTTTGTTTTATAGATAATGCATATGTGTTTATATTCACTGTGTTTATTTTATCAGGATTAAATAAGGATGAACAGTATTGTATAGTGAGAGAGAAAGGAAATAAGGGTATCTACATCTGATATATCGTTATAGTATTTAATTTAGTATGAGATGGTCTTATATTTATACCTTTAACAAATAATCCCATAAACATAAGAGTAACAAGATTATTTTTAGTCGGATGTCTGCGTGTAACTTAAAGGTATTTGAATTGACATACCATACCAAAAATATTAGGTATTAATCTTATCTCACAGATATTAAAATTATTTGTTTACGCTAATATACCTTGGTCATACAAAAGAAACAATAATGGAAGAATTATCCAATAATCATGAGTATACATATATATCTTTAAATTAATATAGAACTACTTTATACTAATTAACATAGTAGATATTAAAAACATTATCACGTACAAAAATACAGTTTAACTTATAATTACAAATATAATTAAATATACTATTTTGATATTATCAGTATAATTACATAATAATTACATAATAATTGTGTATGCCGTTTGTGAGACTTAGTCTTTTCACTACGTTTATCACAAGCAGCAAGCTGCGACAAGCGCAGCGCTAGGCAACCAACCATAAATATTATGTGGTCATAATGTTATTACAACCACAAATATGTAGTTATGTTAGTGCACATTATGTAATCTTACCTCAGTAAGGAATAATTTGATACTTATTAATATCACAAATATTGAAGGATATCACTATGTTTTATTTTACAGGGGTAACTAATATCCAATTATATATTATAGTATATTTAACACCTTATTTTAGTAAAAAATGGTTATCATACTTATTACATATTATAACCATATATTATATACCCTTGATTTTACAGGTAATGTTTAATATAATGTATTTCTTGTTCATATAAAAAAGGTGAAAACCACATTTTACCTGTAAAATACAAGATACCAAGATACTTCAGTACCAATAAGTATGGAATGGGGTTCCATACTAAATTAAAATTGTACATTTATAAATCATGGGTATATAAACTATTACCCTTATTTTTATTAGTAATAGTTTATATATTCGACATACTTTTGTTTAAACCAAGTAAAAATATTTGACATGAAAATTTGATTACACAACTTTACTTTTGTTTAATTATTACAATTACATAATATTCGTATAATTAATCATCCACAATTATTACGTAAATAAACATATACACATATACTGTTGTAATAATATTGGGATAGCAATATAATTATTGTGGATGATTAATTACACGAATTTCATGTAATTGCTAAGTAATTATTATGTAACTATTACATAATTTTGTATACTTCAAATGATCAATGATCAATGATAACTTCAATATAGTTGATCAATTGTCAACCGGTTAGACATCTTCCAAATAATTAATCTGTTTAATGAATATACAGATTAATGTGTATGATATTGTTTATACATAATTAATATTGTTTGTTGTTTCCAGAAACTTTGAATGAAACAATAATATAGCAAAGATCAGAAATAACAGAGGATAGTGTAAATAAGTACCATATTATTTTAATATAATTACATAAGATCTGTGTAGGCCAATCAACCATAATAGTCATGTAATTATTCTAGTGCAAACAACTAATTATCGTAAGATATATTAGGATCATTACATGATTATTGTGGATAGTTGCTTAGCGCTGCGCTTGTCGCAGCTTGCTGCTTGTGATAAACCGAAGGTGAGCTGCGCTAAACGTAGTGAAAAGACTAAGTCTCACAAACCGAAGGTAGGCTGTGCCAAACGGCTTACACAAATATTTGTATTTTGTAAACATAATGTTTACAGGTAGCTTGTCTTTTTTGTGTTTCCTACCATAACTCCTGTCTCATAAGTACATCTTTGTCACAGATATTTCTCTTTTAGGTTGTATATATATTCGGTTTACATGTTTAATTATAATTTATTTTAATAACCTGTGAGATTTGACATATTTTTCATCTAAACCAAAAACATGTCAGATCAAGTTTACCTGTAAATTTAAAGGTATGTAATATCCCATTATAATATCTAGTATGTTATAATATATTTTTAGGTGAATATAAGTAAAAGTAATAGACTATATTAAATATAAAATATATATCTTTTATTTACCAAATTTATACAAAGATACACAGTTAATGTGTATGTGTATGTGTATATGTACACATATAACACTATGTATTATTACTTCAAGTAATAATATATTTACTTACTAATAATACACACAAATTAAATAGTATCTTATTGGTAATTATTATTATAATTAATAAATGTAAATATTCTAAGATAATTACATGAAATCAGTGTAGGCAACTATCCACAATGATCATGTAATTATTGCTAACATATAAATGTATAATACTGTTAGATATACTAATATGGTCACATAATCATTGTGGATAGTTGCTTATGCAGATATTATGTAATTGTACTAATATTATTACTTCATTGTCGTAACAATAATTATATCTTTATCTGTTTAATATTGTGATTCGTACATATCATACTAGTACAATTACATAATACCCGTGTAGGCCGTTTGTGAGACTAAGTCTTTTCACTACGTTTGCCAGAGGCTAGCTTCGCTTTGGCATAGCCATTGCTCTCTCAGTATACCTTCGGTTTATCACAAGTAGCAAACTGCGACAAGCGACAAACCGAAGGTATACTGAGAGAGCAATGGCTATGCCAAAGCAAAGCTGGACTTCGTCAAACGCAATGACAAGCGCTAGGCAAAACTCACCACAAATATTATTGGACCTTTTACTAGTATAAACTTTGTTACTTATTTGTGTTTTATTGTAATATACAATCATGTATAAATATGTATTATATGTTCCAAGAATTTACATACTTAATGTAACTACTTTTTATTGTAGATCAGCTAATAGTTGGACTGATAGTTGAACTAATAGTTCAACCATGTCACAATTGATATATCAGTTGATAGCCAACAGCAGGTACCAATTTTTGATTTACACGTTTAAATATTGTTGTAATTTATGTTAATCGTTGACATATTGAGGATGTTTTAATTGTACTGAAATACGTGTATGTACTTTATGTATATGTACATATATATGAGTATGTGATAATTACAATGTACATGTACATGTACATGTTAATGGTTGTTTTACGATATCGACTGTTAATAACCGGTGATATTACAAACAACATATTTTCGGCGATTTTCTTAAACGATTTGAAATATTAATATAATATTGTTGTTTGGTAACTTAACATCTAAATTTACCGTTATATTAATGTTTTAAATCGTTTAAGAAATTCGCCAAAAATATGTTGTTTATATTTTTGGGTAGATACTATCGTATTATTTGTTTTGTAACATGTAACAATACAGATGTATGAATAACTTATTAATCCTTGTTTCTGCTTCTTCCACAATCTCCCCATTCTTACCTATTGTATTTTATTATAATACTTAATGAGTATGATAACCATGATATACTAAATTATTGTTGTAGTATATTTTACATTTGTAAGTGTGTAAGTGTTACTTTTGTTTTGTGAATAACGTATTCACATGTTGTGTGTATTTATTTTGTCAGGATTAAACGAAGATAAAAGTAGTAGAAAACATATAAAGAATAAGTTTGTGTATAGAAAAAATAGACATGAAGAATGTATAGAGCAATAAAGTTATTTGCAAATGTGTAATGTTACAGTATTAATTTAATATAAAATAGTTCTATATTTGCTCATGTACTAAAGTATTTTGTTACCTTTTGTGTTTACAAACAACAAGATATCTTTTTCCAACCAAAGTAATCTAAAAATGGTTAACTCAACACATATACATTATATCAAGATAAATAAATATTAACCTTATGTTGGAGGTGATAGAATTATTTATTTAAACAAACATGTTTCAGTTGCACAAAAAAAACAATATTGTAAAAGATATGTATGCCTACAACTAAAAGTATATGTATAAATTGTATATATCGCACATTATTAAATTAGCATGAAATAATTTCACACTCATTGACATCATAGATATTAAGAGATATTATCTCCTGTATTTTTTCCGGGTGAATACAAATATGTTTTGTTTGATTTTTATCAGAGACATGTTAACCTTTTGGGTTAGACATTAAAATAAAATATAACAAATGTATTCGTCATCGTTACTGTATATTTTAATTTAATATAACATAAGTTTTATACTTATTACATATTAAATATTCCTTATACTTTTATATTTACAGAACAAACCAAAAGTATATGTATATCTCAGAGAGAAAAGAATCACTTTAAACAATTAATTACATAATATTTATGTAATTTATACCAGTATAACAAAACCAGTTAAGATTAGGTATTGTTAACACACATATTTAATTTTTAGTAACAACTACTTAATTTCCCACCCAATATATGTTTACCTTTAATTTGTTAGAGATTACACACAATTTTGTAAACACGAAATTCATGTGTATACTTATATATGTAACAAACAAAGATACATATTAAACGTACCTATAATAACAAATATTACTACTTCAAGTAGTATCACAATTATTAACATTAATATTAATATTATAATGACATAAGTAATGTTAGTTTTAGTATATGTTTAGTATTACCAACTTTTAACATATTAATAATACAATTTATAGATTGTAATCTTATGGTATCACATAATAAAAGATTTGGTTATTATGATTGTTACTGTTATAAGAATTTAATAGTTACCTGTTAAATTCTTATAACCAATAATCTCTATATAATTAAAAACTCTAAGTTATTAATTATGCTCGTATTACCACATAATGGTTATTGTTATGGTTATGGCTAGTTAATTGCACAGATTTTATGTAATTGCGATATTATAATTACAATAATGTATAACCATTTACAGCTTTAACTATTTTTATAGTTGGACAAAAGGTAATTAAAGTAGTAATTATGTTATAATTCTAATACAACATTACAACATTAAGTTTATTATTCTATGTCATATATATATATTGTAACAGAATATTTACTTCAAAACAAAAATCAAACAACATTCATGTATTATTACAAATAATACTATAAAATAAGATGTAAAATTACATACAATTCGTGTAAACAACTAACCACAGAGATCATGAGACTATACAAATATAAATAAATAACTAGCTGTGTGTTAATACAAGTATTAACACAAAATAATCGTGGTGAGTTGCCTACACAGATTTTATGTAATTGCGCTTTAAATTATATTGTAGTTGTACTTACATTATTACATAATAATCGTGTAGGCAAACTTACCACGATTATTATGTAATAATGTAAGTACAACTAAATATATAATATAATTAATTATACTCATATAATCTCATAATTACTGTGGATATTTGATTACACAGATATTATGTAATTGTACTCGTATATAAAAATAATAATAACAGAACTTACGACTGCAATTACATCAACTGCAATTACAGTGGTATTACTTACAACAACTACATGTTTCAAAGTAAATTTACATAATATCTGTGCATACCTTCGGTTTACACAAATTTTATGTAATCATCCTGAGATATGCTAACGATCACAACAATAAAAAAATATCACAACACATACAATCATGTAATTATATTATCATTGCTACTCGTATCATCACACAATTATTGTGGTTAGATTATTTAGCGCTAGACAACCAACCACAACGATCGTGGGACCATATGAGTATGATTTAACAATATAACTTGGTATTGAAACACTAAATAATTACATAATATCCATGGTGAGTTTTGCCTACACGAATATTATGTAATTGTACTAACATATTTACATAATTACAAAGTGGATCAATGGAGTGGAAAGAAGGAAGAGAGAGAGTATGTTATTACATAAATTATTGTTTGGTTTTTTATTTGTTAAACAATTTAACGTATATGTTGTGATTATATAGTTACTTAGTATAATAAGTATTACTTTACATATATGTATATCTAAGATACCTGTTTTCAACTACCAAATACAATAAAATAAACAATGTTGTTATTGTATTTAATAATGTAATTAGTTTGATGATAACCTAAATGAGTTAGATAATATATTATATAATATATGTACATAT
>Ga0302300_1000388_pt1 | contig 31739 bp, 29 predicted proteins | sample III_Palsa_E1_1_FD_198756 | JGI IMG/M metagenome (GOLD analysis project Ga0302300, IMG submission 198756) | Peat permafrost microbial communities from Stordalen Mire near Abisko, Sweden - III_Palsa_E1_1 | ecosystem: Environmental > Terrestrial > Soil > Palsa > Peat permafrost | place: Sweden...
ATGGCGGCGCTGGGGATTCTGCAGCAGATCCGCCAAACCGTCCGCCAGCGCAGCCGTATCACCCGGTTTGGTTAAAATGCCACCATCGGTCTTTTGCATCAACTCCGGAAATGAACCTCGATCCGGCTGCACCGCGGCGAGTCCGGTGGCAAATGCCTCCAGGAGGTAAATCCCCTTGGCCTCCGGATAAATCGCCGGCACGCTGAACACATCGACCGAATACAGAAGGGCGATTTTTCCCGCCTGGTTCACCTCCCCCACATACGTCATCCCACCACGCATTGGCGACTGATCAATCTTTTCCTGAAGGGTTCGAAAAAAAACCTCATCTCTTTTTCCAAGATAACCGGCAACACGCAGATACAGCTCTTCAAAACCGCTTCGCTGCTGCAACTCGATCATCGCATCAACCAGAAAACCCAACCCCTTTTCCGGACAAATGCGGGCGAGATAGCCCACGGTTGGGGGAGAATCCTGCGAACGTTGGGGGCGGATATGTTTTGGCAACGCCGCCAGAAATTCCTGCGGCAATCCCGGATACACCACAGCGATGTGATCTCGTGGAATGCCCAGATATTCCGCCATGCGATCGGCATAGTGCGACGATGTGGCGACGAATTTGTTCACGTAGCCAACTTTGCTTTGGATTGCCGCTCGGACTTTGGCGCTGCCGCTTTCGCCGAGGGCGTCGAGGAAAATGTCCTCGCCGGTGAGCTCGCATACGACGGGAACTTTGAGTTCCTCCCGCAGCATCTGGGCAATGCCGATAAACATCAGGTTAGGCAGAGTCACGACATCCGGCTTCGGATCGTGCTTGAGAAACTCCATTAGCCGCCGGGCTTCCTTGGCAACGCCGCCGGTTTCACCTTGCAATAAATCCAGCGTCAAATCGACCAGTTGCTCGGGTGACGTGCTGCCGCCGTGTTTGGTGGCCGCATTCAGCAACCAGTTCCGATCGAGCAGCCAATCAAACATGCGCGGAGTTTTGCGGAACAGTCGCAAAGCATGCTGCAAATAAATATTGATGCCGCCGAAAAAAACGGGGCCGTCTTCGGTGTGATTGGCGATATCGGTGCGCAGCGGGCTGAAAAGTGGAATCAGCGTGACCTTGTGTCCAGCGCGAATCAGCGCGCCGGCCAGCGCGTTATCCCGCAGACAGCTTCCGCAGTACATCCCCCCAGCACCGGCAGCGAGAATGCAGATTCTCAAGGCCGATTACTTCTTTCCCCCTCTCCCTGTACTCGGGGAGAGGGTCGGGGTGAGGGGGTGTTTTGTTTTGGCGAGTCGGCCATCTGATGGAGTAAAAACTAAAGACCCCTCATCCTAACCTTCTCCCCGAGTGCTGGGAGAAGGAAAAAGAGGAAACCAAATGTCACACCGCAATGGTAGGCCGCGGAGTTGACCTGGTGAAACCGTTCGTGACGTCGTCCGAACCGGGGTCAAAATATTTTCGGATCGTCGCCTCGCTCGGCGGGGGCGTGAGCAACGAGAAAATAATCATGCACAGGGCGGAACCGATCACCATCGGCACCACCGGCATGAAGCCGAACATGAACAATTTTCCGGCCGGTGCGCTCAGCACTAAAACATGATGCCCGGCGATGCTCCAAATCGAAAAATCCGGCAACGGCGGCGGACCCTTGGGAACCATCGGCAGGAAATGCGATTCCAAATAACCCGTTCCGACGACCGTGAACGCCACGAAAATCGCCGCCGCCAGGGCACCCCACTTGGTGCTGCGTTTCCAAAATAACGCCGCCACCATCACCGGGGCGAGCGCGGCGAATCCGGAAAATGTCCAGGAGACGGCCAAATCGAAAATCGGCGGCCGAGTCAAGGCAATGAAATATGCGATGGTATTCGCCACCACGATAAACGCCCGGCCGACGTAAACATTGGCCCGGTCGCCGAACGCCTTCTGTCCGCCGTAATGATCGAAAATATCTTTGGTGAACATCGTGCTCAGGGCGAGAATCTGATGGCAGTCGGAACCCATTACCGCGCTGATGATGCCAGCGGCAAGAATGCCGGCGAGCAAGGCTGGCACGTAAATCTTGAGCATTTGCAGCAACACGCTGTCGGGGGTGTTGCTGTTGGCCATCGCCTGCACTTGCGCGACGAGTTTTCCTTTGAGCGCATCATCTTTGACCGGTCCGACCGCTATGGGTAATTCTTTGCCGAGTTCCTCGCTGGTAATGCTGTGGCTCGCCACTTGGCCGAGCAGTTTCGTTGCCATCGGAGTACCGGCTTGCTTGAGCAAAATGGTCAACGGAGCGGGTTTGCCGTCTGGCAACTTGCCCCCGCTGTCGAGCCATGCCTTGGCCGTTTTTGATTCCGCAGCGATGGCCGCATTCACCTTCGGCTGACCGAACGCCAAAGCGCCGAGGAATACGCATGGCAGCCAAAGAATCATGATGCAAATTGGATAGAGCACGACGGTTTTCTTGAACGCGGTCACCTTCCGGGCGGTCATGCACATGATCGACATGTGCGGAAACATGATCGAGGAAAGTGGAATCAAGAGATAACTGGCGAATTCCCGACCGGGGATGCGATAGCGGGTCAGGGCCCACACTTGCTTTTGATTGCCGGCCATCTTCTGGACGGTGCCGAAAAGCCCGCCGTCCATGTTGTGCGCGATGGTCACAAAAGCGATGGTGCCGAAGGCGAGGAACAGGAGTGTTTGAAAAACATTGACCCAGACGGCTCCGCGCATTCCTCCGAAGAAAACATTTCCCATCACCACGAGGGCCACGATCGCCCCGCCCCAAGCGAACGGCAGACGGTGATGCGTGAGTTCTTCGAGAATGGTGCCGCCGCCGACGATGCTGATGATCAGATACGGAATGAGCATGGCCGCCGTCAGCAGGAAAATGAACGTGCCGATCCCGCAGCATTCCCAGCGGTCGCGGAAGAATTGCACCTGCGTCATGTGGCCAAAGCGTTTGCCCAGACCCCAGAGGCGCGTGCCGATGATGAGCAGCGTCAATGGAATGACCAGGCCGGAACTGGAGGCCATCAGCCCATACACGCCGATGCCGCGGCGATACGCCAGGCCGCTGCTGCCGAGGATGGCAAAGGCGGTCATGTTGGTGGCGAACAGCGACAGAAAAAAAACCGCCGAGCCGATCGAGCGGTTGGCCAGGAAAAAATCCTCGCCAGTGGTTTTTCTGCGGAACGCGAAGATACCGATGTACAGCACGACGGCCAGATACAGGCTGATGACGATGATGGGCAGCCACTGCTCGAGCCACGGATTCATGTTCAGTGCCCTTCACCGGACGATTGCCCGGGCCGTTGGATGTTCTCGAGTTTTTCCAGATGTTTCGGCCAGGTGGTGGCGACGAGCAACGCCATCAGTATGGCACAGACAATGGAATAAGCGGCGTGGTACGCCAATCCGATCGGCAGCCAGCCCCAGATGAGCGTGGCTTTATCGAAATTCCAGTAATCCTGATGCAGCACCAGGACTACTACAGCCAGGAGATAGACGATCCATTTCATCGGCAGCCTCGTAAGCTAAACCGGCGCACTGGCATTACTTTGTACCCGCAGCAGTGTTGTCTGAACAAGTGTGGGGTTCCCGAAGCGCCGGCTAGCCGGCGGCTAAACAGGGGCATCCGGCGCTACCAACTATATTTTACCGTATACGTCACCGTCTTTTCCCCGTCGGCGGGCACGTCGACCGGGAACTGGATCGTGCGGTAATCCACCTTGTCGAATTTGTCACTGCTCTTAATGATCTGCCAGTTGAACCAGCGGAGCAGATTTTCCTTGATCAGAATATGAGCGGCATCTTTGCGGTGATTGCGCAGCTTGATCTCGAAGGATTCGGTCATCCAACGCTCTTCATCGTGACTCGTAAAATCGGTTTGCTTGCGCTCACCGACGATGTCGAACGCCGAGCCCAGGCGGATCATGATCTGCTCATCCTTGGGCGTGTGCTGAATTATATCTTCGCCGATGAATTCCGCCAAGCCGTCGGCTTCGTCATTTTTGTAAGCCCGCACTCGGCCGGCGGGCAGGGGAATACCCATGCCGCTTTTCTGATCGTTCTGGAGAATCAGATAAGTATCCACGCTTTTGTTGCTTTGCTGGCCGAGGGCGCGATCGGTGTTGGGATTCGGAAATACGGAATAACGCTGATCCCCAGGCAAGCCGTAGTACACAAAACTCTTGGTGACCGGCACGCCGGATTTGGTCGGAAACAATTCCAGTTGCTTGGTTGAATTGTTACTGAGTGAGGTGAGCCGATCGAGTGTGTACATGTGATACTCAAATAGCGGCTTCTCCTCAAAAGTTGCCCCTCGCGGTCGAGTCATAGCCATCCTAATGCCACCATAAGCCATCGGCTGCGGCGGCTGAATTCGCTGTACGTCCCCCGCCACCAGTTTCAACTTCGCCTCCGGATAACTGGCCCCGGTTTGATTCATGAGCGTCACCCACGCCCCGATATCGGCAGCGGTGTCGTCCTTGTTCACGATGATGTTGTAATCCGCCCGCCAGGTGATGCGGCTGGTTTGATACGTCACCTGAGCATCGTGCGCCCCCGCCTTTTCGGCGGCGATTTTCCAGACCAGCGTCGGTTTGGTGATTAGCCCGGTCTGCAAATCGAACAATTTCACCTCCGACACGCTGTCGCGCGGAATGATCTGCACGGGCAGTTGGCGGTTGTCGGTTTGCAGCACAAATTGCTGGCCGTCGTAGGAAAGCAGCGTTCCCTCGGTGGTTTCGACGGCCGATGCCCCCTTATCCTGGGCGCCAACCCGGCGATTGATGATCACATCCTTATCCAGATATTTTTGCAGCAGCTTGTCGGGGCTGACCAGATCAAATTCAAAATTCTGCTCCAGCACCGCCGTCGAATCTGGGGCGGTTAAAGATTTGAAGCTCACGGTCGTCGGGTCGATCCCCGCCGCGACATCGGAGAATTTCACCACATTATCCCCGGCAGCCAGATCGATCTTGCGAATCTCCCTCACCACGGCGTAACCCGGCAGCATCGGCCTTGCCCCCTGCTCAGCGGCCTCGGCGTAATCCTGCGGATTAAATGACGCAGGATCGGCACTGCTATAAACCGTCAGGGTAAATTTCGGTGCCGGAGCTGCCGCTGGAGCCGGTTGTGCAAAGATTCGTTGCATGCAAAAAGATGTAAATAGGACAATCAGCAAAATGCGTGGTTTGCACATGGAGGGCCTTTCGTTTGTGAAGAGTTAGCCTATTCGACAACGAGGGCGGCGGGAAGTTGCGAATTTTCTCTGGACTCCGCAGCCATTTGGGCTTCTAATACTGGGTTGTGCGCGCCGGCTGGCTGCCGGGCGCGATTCCAATCATTCGCACTCATCTCAAAGGAGATCGTCATGACTCTCGCCGCCGAACCGACACGCAGCAAACGACCGCAGGTCAAAGTGCAGCAGACCAAGTGCCTGATTAACGGCAAATGGGTCGCCGCCGAATCGGGAAAAACTTTTGACACCATCAATCCTGCCACCGGCGAGGTAATCGCCAAGGTCGCTGAAGGCGACAAGGCCGATATTGACAAGGCCGTCAAAGCCGCCCGTAAGGCTTTCGACACCGGCCCGTGGACCCGCAAAATGTCCGCCCGGGAGCGCGGCCGCTGCATCGGCAAGCTCGCCGACCTTATCGACAAGAACAAAGAAGAATTGGCCATGCTCGAATCGCTCGACAATGGCAAGCCTTTGAAGGATTCCATGGCTGCAGATCTTCCGCTGGTGGCGGATTGTTACCGCTACTATTCCGGCTGGGCGGACAAAATTGAAGGCAAGACCATTCCGATCAACGGCCCGTTTCATTGTTACACCCGCCATGAACCCGTCGGCGTGGTTGGCCAGATCATTCCCTGGAATTTCCCGCTGCTCATGCAAGCCTGGAAATGGGGCCCGGCACTCGCGACCGGATGTACCATCGTCCTCAAACCCGCGGAGCAGACGCCGCTGTCGGCACTTCGCGTCGGCGAATTGGCCATGGAAGCCGGCTTCCCCGAAGGCGTGATCAACATCGTTCCCGGTTTCGGCGAAACCGCCGGGGCCGCCATCGCCGAGCATTACGATGTCGACAAGGTCGCCTTCACCGGCTCCACCGAAGTCGGCAAACTCATCATGCAAGCCGCCGCCAGAACGAATCTCAAGCGCGTCACCCTCGAACTCGGTGGGAAATCGCCGAACATCGTCTTCGCCGATTCCGATCTCGATGCCGCCGTGGAAGGTTCACACTTTGGCCTGTTCTTCAATCAGGGCCAATGCTGCTGTGCCGGTTCTCGGTTGTTCGTCGAGGAAAAGGTTCACGACAAATTCGTCGAGAAGATGCTCGCCAAGGTGAAGAACACCAAAGTCGGCGATCCGTTCGATGATGCCACCACGCAAGGCCCGCAAGTGACGCAGGAACAATTCGACCGGGTGATGAGTTACATCAAATCCGGCCAGGAAGGCGGCGCTAAAATGCTCGCCGGCGGTAAGCGTGTCGGCGACCGCGGCTTCTTCATCGAGCCGACGGTATTCACCGGCGTGAAAGACGAAATGAAAATCGCCTGCGAAGAAATCTTCGGCCCCGTGATGAGCATCATTCCGTTCAAGGACATCGACGATGTGATTCACCGCGGCAACAAGAGCATGTACGGCCTGGCCGCCGCGATTTGGACACGAGATATCGGCAAAGCCCACCGCCTCGCCGCCGAGCTGCGGGCCGGAACGGTGTGGATCAACTGCTACGACGTCTTCGACGCCGCCGCCCCCTTTGGCGGATTCAAGATGTCCGGCATCGGCCGCGAACTCGGCGAATACGCCCTGCGGAATTACACCGAAATCAAAACGGTGACCGTGTCTATGTCGTAGATCTCGGACACCGCTTCGACGCCAAAAAAGCCCCGCATGCAAATGCGGGGCTTCTTTATTGTTCTCTGACTTTGACATATACAAGGCTCCTATCACTATGAACTTATACCGTTAGCATTCTGACGCTCAGAACGCTGTTCGCTGAAACTTCGCTAATTTGATCTGTGTTCACCTCCAATCATCTTGCTGAAATCGGCCGTCGTCATCGCTGAGACCAAGTCTTGCGTACCAGCATGAAAATACTGCATCACGATGTCGAGGTTGGAATGTCCCATGAATTTCATCACCTGAAACGGCGTGACGTTGGGACAGTTGTTGGCTAGAAACGAACAAAAACAGTGTCGAAACGAATGCACCGTCCCGTGGCAAACACCCGCTTTCTTTAGAGCGAGGCGAAGTGCTGTCCAAATCCGATACTTTCTAAATTTCCAGGCTGTTTGCTCTGCGTACTTGGGGCGTAGAACAACCACGGCCCGGGTGATGATTGAAGCAGTCGGGTTGCAATTTCGAAGGCCTGCTGGCAAAGGGGTACGATCCTCGCGTTGCCGTGCTTAGGGCGCCATGACGCGTTCGTAAACGGGCAAACTTTTTCCCTAATGTGGATTAGTTTGTGCGCAACATCCACGTCCGACTTCATTAGCCAGCACAACTCCTCGTTTCGCAGTCCTGTGAGCCGGAAGAAGTCGAAGATATCTTTGAAGGGCGCCTCGGCATTATCCAAGATGGCTTTCAATTCGCAGGCGTTGAAAGGTACTGGTCTTAACTTCGATTTAGGCGGAAGGCGATATCCTGGTGAGGGATCATTCGTTAGCAGATTTCTCTTAAGCGCCCACTTAATCATTTGTCTTACGCTGTTGAGTTTGTGTCGAAGAGTTTGCGGTTTGAGCGGACCGGAGCGGATTCTTTTCTGGCCCGGCCGATGTTTCAGTGGATATTCTCGGAATTTCGGGGAGCCGGTCTTGCGTAGTCGGTCTTCGAACGCTTCTAACCGCTCCGCGGTCACGTGCTCAAGGCGATGGATTCCCTCTTCGTCACAAAACTCTCGAAACTGGTACAGATCTCGACTGTAAACGGCCATTGTGCCGGCGCTGGTGCGTGTCAACTGGGACGAAAGATACTGGAATTACGGCCACATTTCGCGATCGAAGACATGGTGGTGATTCGCAATCGGTCCTCGGAAAGGAAAGAAGAGAAGGTTGTTCCCGAAGCAGCGCCGTTGGAACGCGGTTGGCAGCAAACTGATCGACGCTACCGCCGCAGGTCGATCTACCTGCTCACGGACAAGGGTGAGCGACGCGCCACGGGAAGCTACTACACGCCAAACCACATCGTAGACTATATCGTCGACAAGACACTTGGCCCTCTTTGCGAGCAGATTGACCAGAATCTTGGCATCGAAATTGAAGGTACGCAAGCTGAACATCTACGAGCGCGGGGCGAGCGTCGTGATGGCCTACAACGCACTCTTGAAACACTGGTTGCTGATTTCGATGATCGTGTATTGCGCCTCCGTGTAGTCGATCCTGCGATGGGATCTGGGCACTTCTTAATTCGGGCTTGCCAATACCTCGCTGAGCAGATCGCGACCAACCCGCATACCGGTGACTCAGCGACAACTGCGTTGCATGGCGATGAGCCAACACTGGTTTATTGGAAACGCCGTGTCGCAGAAAGCTGTCTGTATGGGGTAGACCGCAACCCCATGGCGGTGGAACTCGCGAAGCTAGCACTGTGGTTGGAGACGGTCGCAATGAACCAACCGCTCACGTTCCTCGACCACCACCTGCGTCAGGGCGACAGTTTGATTGGTGCCACTGTCACCGATATGGGCGGTCTGCCGGGTGCCCCGTTGATGGCGAACCTTTTCGAGCAGCGGGTGAAGTCACGCCTTCCGGCACTTCTGCGGACAGCCGCATTGATCCGCAAGATGCCCTCGGACACACTTGAACAAGTCAAACAGAAAGACAGGTTGTTTCGCAAGACATTTGAGCCCGTGCGAGAACCTTTCCGACAAGCGGCGCACGTGTGGACGGCGACATATTTCCTCAAGCGCGAGCAGCAGGTTTCCGCTGAGCAGTACACGTCGTTGCTGGAAGCACTCGACAAGCCCAATAAGGTGAAATCGCTCTTGGAGCAGGAGCCTTACAAGAAGGCAGTGGTGGCATGCAGTGCGGACGGCGCCGCAGCATTCCATTGGGAGTTGGAGTTCCCAGAGGTATTCTTCGGCGATGCGGGCCAGCGGTCAGATGCGGGGTTTGACGCAGTGATCGGAAATCCGCCGTATGACGTGTTGTCCGAACTCGAAATCGGCAAGGATCTTTCGCGGTTCAACGATTTCATTAAGCATACCACGATTTACGAGCCATCGATGTTAGGGAAGAACAATTTGTACAAGCTCTTCGCTTGCCGTGGCTTAAACTTGCTCACGGAAAATGGGCGATTAGGATTCATTACACCGATGGCGATTTTGGGAGACAAAATTACTCGCGCGATCCGAAGGGAGATCCTTCGCAGGGGTGCCTTCACTGCGATAGAAGCGTTCCCGCAAAAAGACGACCCTGATCGACGCGTATTTCGAGAGGCCAAACTTTCCACAGCCGTTTTCGTCGTGAAAAAGGCCGCTAGTACAACCGATCGCGAAAAGTCGTTTGTGTCGCGAGTTCATCCCGCCAATGCTATTGAGGTGGCTTCCCCTACTCTTTTGCTATCCGCGAAGGAAATACCTCAATATGACCCAACGAACTACACAATCACGAGTTGCGACCAGGCAGACTGGGATTTGGCAGTCAAAATAACCAACAGCGGCAGGATATCGCGCCTTGGGCAATTTGTGAGCTTCTTTCAAGGCGAGGTCAACGAGACCAACGAGCGAAAGAAGGGAAACCTCTTATCACCCGAAAGCGGCGGAAAGCTTGTTACGCGTGGCGCCAGCGTCTGCCTCTACGCCATTCGATCGACGTCGCAGGGAGAGGATCTATATTTGAATGTTTCGAGGTTCCTCAGTCATAAAAAGCGCAAGTCAGCCGCCGGAAAAGGCGGTGATCGAAAGGCTGATCATTACAAATGGGAACGCGTTGTCCTGCAGGAGAGTTCGCCGCAGAACAATTTCCGCCGAATAATTGCGGCGTGCGTGGGCAAAGGGGAGTTTTGTAATCATACGATTAATTATGCCCCAGAGCATCGCAGTCGCGTTCCGTTGCCTTTCCTTTTGGCGTTGTTGAACTCGAAGCTCGCAGATTGGTATTTTCGGCTCGGCAGCACTAACGCGCATGTCAGCCAGTACCAATTACAGAACCTGCCATGTCCTGAATTCACCTCCGCGCCATCGCAAGTTGACAGCGAGCTACAGGAAGCATCGCTGGAAGCTTTACGATCGAATAGATTTCTCGAAGTTCCTGATATCTTGGCGCCCGGTTTAGCTCAAGCACCGTTTCCTCCCGCAGTGTGCCAGACAATCATGGAGGCGGTCCAGAAAATCATCGCCATTGAAACGGCCCGGGGCGAGATTGCCCGCGCAGATCGCTCAGCGCTCGCTCCCACCGCTCAGAAATATCAAGACCTCATCGACCGATTGCTTTACCGCATGGCAGGTATTTCCGATGCCGAAGCCGAGGCACTAGAAGCCCGCCTTCAGCAGATGCTCTGACGCTTCAGCGTTGATGAAAGATAATTGATCCGAAAAAATCAGCAACTGAAAAAAACCCGCCACGCCTGGCAAAGCGATTCGCCTAGCGCGGGCTATTCTATGTACGATGGGCGTTTCTTGGACCAGCTTGGGCGAGTGGTTACAGCAGCGTCCACCGTTCGCGGGGTCTCCCGCTAGATTCCACGAATCTCCTCTAGCCCCACCGCCTCAATGGTGGGAGCAGACGTCTCGAGCTTTTCGAGGAACGATTCCCACGCGCCGATTCCTCCGAACTGGTCATTCAGGAGCGTCCCGGGGGCATGTAGATGCGGGTCCCAGCGGTGCCAACGCGCGCCATCACTGAATGCTTCGGTAGTGGTTGTCCCACCCATATGCCTTTCAATTATACAGGCGAGCTCAGGCATAAGGTACAGGAACGCGGCTGAATCATCGCTCCACGCAGATCCGGGGGTGTTATTATGCCAATTGCGAACCATCCTTCCAAGCTGCGGCGACGTTTCCGAGGATCGTGTCGGGAGTACAGAATTTAGGAACGCGATTTTTACATGCGAGCATCGCGTTTTTGGTAAGAGGTGGCCGCCGCTGAGATCGACACCCCAACTCATGTAGTGGAATGCTTCCTTCGTACCGGCCGCACTGCCGGGGAGCGCGGCAGCGCGGCCGCATGTTGTGCAGACGAATTCGCAACCTGCTGAGAGCGCTTGACTAGCATTTCGTGTAAGCGCATCTTGGGAGAAGCGGGCGTCGAAAAGACCCGGTTGCGTTCGAGACTCTGGCCACCCTTTCTACAGATAGGTCGGCTGACTGATCGAATGCTCCCGGCAAATCTGCTCCACCGTCTTCTGAACCCCACTCGCCTTCTCGCAAAATCGCTACGATCTGCTCCTCGGCAAATCGCTTTTTCATCTCGACCCTTTCCGGGCCGAGATTCTGTATCATCCAGTTAGGACATATTCGGGGAGCAGGACAGTTTGCTTCTGGACAAATATTCGACCGGAAGGTGTGACCGCGAACGAGGCACGAATCCATGAAATCCCGCGGAAGGAAACGGCATCGGAAAATTCTCGCTCCGCAGGTGTGACACTCACCCAAAGGACATGCTTATACTCCTCCGGTGACAATCCCCTCTTTTCGGTTGTCCAAAGTGTTCCATCACATAGGCAAAACTGAAAACTGGTCAAAATGGTGCCATTGCGCCGAACCAAATGGATTCCAGTGCACCAGAAATAGCTTTGAACAAAGATAATTGCAGCAGCCATCGCGGATAAACTGAGCGGCAGATGCCTGACCACGCTACGCTGTCCGCGATGGTATGGCAGGATTTTACTTTCCTTTTGTTCAGTGCCTTTCATTGGTGTCGCCGATTGAGTTGGAAGGGAAATTGGCGCTCCATGCGGGGAATGCCATCCGTTCGACCGTCTTCTGCTGGGAGTTCATTAATGTCGCCTGTATTTGAACTACGCTGTAAAGCAACAGGCCTACGGCAAACATGGCGACGCAATAAGAGACCACGGCGGTAACAGCCAGAATCCGATCTTCAGCATTTTTCATACTTATGAGAGCTCAGACGACGATGTTGCCTGCGCGACATCGTGAAAAAAGAGGCCCTTTTTTGCAGAAGGGCCGTGGCTGCGATTAACTTGGAAGCCGTGAATTATGCGGGTCGCGGCGTCGGCGTCGGAAACGTACTCTCCGGAGGCAAATGCGGAAGCGTCTCTGGGAACTCCTCGTACTGCGCTACAGAGAGAGGTTGCGGAGGTGGGGTCGGGGCAGTGGGCCCTGTGGGTGTGGGAACATCTTCCGGGAAATAAGAAACGGCTTCTGCGTGCTCCAAATCGGTGCCTCCACCACCACCAGAGCCGACTTGGCCGCCGGCCCCACCGACTTGGTCTAATCGATCAATGATTGAAGCATGGACGGATGATGATAAAACAACCGCCGCCGAAAAAGCGCAGGCAAACAACTTGCTAAACCGCATAACTTGTCCTTCCCTCAGGCGAGGGGGCACGGGTTATCGCCGAAACGTCCCAGTCAACACGACCGACGACGCTGGCATCGTCTATGAGAGGCGGTCAATCGACTACACCTGCGCTAAACCGGCGAGTTTACAAATTGATGAATCAGCTGGAGCAGAAAAAGTCCCTACGCCTTCGGAAGGCAACGCCACGAATCTCCACATCGAACTGGCGGACAAACCCATCCAGCCGGTTGAAAAGGGGATGGACGCACGCGGGTCGGAAGTTCGTGGATGCCGAGAAAACGCACCCGGCCATCGCCGCCAAGGCAGTGGGGATTCTCAAGCGCCTAGACGAGGCGTCAATGTATCCCGACACTGGGTGGCCACCCCCGAGCGATAGGCCGACACCGACGTGGACATCATCAGCATGTATGTGGGATGAAACGTTGCCGACCGTCGCAGCAAGTGTGGCGATGGACAAGGGGCGGTTGATGGAAAATCAGTTTTAAGAGTCAGGTTCGATTCAATAGCTCACCGGACAGGGTCAAGCTAGCCTGCAAATGCCGGCCGATAGGTAATGCATGTCTCGTCTGATTCCTGTACGAGATTTCCACAAAATATGCAAAAGCGCCGAATGAGGAACTGACCGTGGACCAACCGGTCCACAACAGGTAGCAAGGGCGCCCAACATTAGGCATCGTGCGCGTCATTGGAGGTATTCGCCATACCGATCTGCCGCAACAGCGCGGGATCGACCTCTAACTTTCTCTGAAGGTTCTTGACCTTCGGATCCTCCGGATTAAACGTGCCATCATGGATAAGTTCGACGTTGGCGATGTCGCCGAATGTGCTACGAAGCACGTCTAGGGCTGACTCCAAATGAAGCGATTGGGCCTGCAGGCATGCGGCATCCAGAGCATCGGCGGCCTTTTTATAGGCCAAACCCACTTGCTCTACTGGTGTCAATCCTTTCAAATCTTCGGCCGGCAACACGCTTAAAACTCTCAGAGCCAGGGAGGCAGCCCCGATATCGTATTTGGCATCGAAAATCGCCACGCTCCGCGCTTTCGCCGCCAATGTTTGCTCCGCCAGATTGGTTAAAGGAGCGGGGTCGCCATCTGGCATGCAGATAAAATAGACCACGTGCTTCTCTTCCGTTTCTTTGAGTTGCTTGGCAAACTCATCGATGGCGCCTCCACCATGACCGACCCGGATAGAAATCTGTCCGTTTGAGCCCACTGTTCTGGCCAAGTTGGAAAGGGCGTTGAAATATGCGGCACCCTGGTCTTTCCGTTCACTTTCTTGAATTGAGGCGTCTACGAAAAAGCTCGGCAGATCCCCATTGAGCAAGCCGGCGATTCGATCCAATGATTTGTCTTCGGTGATGTAATACCATGTCTTCCGTTCTTCTGACGGCAGATTGCCTTGAATATCACCTTGAACACCGAAAAATGCTTTTTTCTCCAGGGAGCTCAGATTCCTGATATCAAGAATGACGCATTTCGCCTTTGAAAGGCTTGACGGCCAATGCTTGGGATCGTTGAATTGGAATGAATCATCACCTATGTGCGCAGGCACGTCACCATTTTTGACCGCGGTGATTCTCACTTTCGGCGCTTGGAGAACCGCCAGTGCATGTTCGACTGATGCGGCGGTCAGCGGAATGTCTTCTGACTGCCAAGATTCAATTAGCTGAGTCAACTCTTTACGCTTTTCACTGGACAGCAGTAGTTGCCGAATGCCAAACGCATCGATGAAATCTCGTTCGGCTGGTCTTTCGGGCAGCGTTAATTCTCCATTTTTGAAATCAATCCTTGTGATGTTCCCTGAGAAACGCACGCGTGAGAGTTCTTCGCCGCCCCACTTCCGCAAGTATTCTTGACAAACAGCCTGCATGTCCCAATTTTTCTCGGCGAACTCATCCCATTGTTGCTCAGGCCGTGGAGCTTGGCACGAGTCTTCGCAGTCAAACCAGGCGCGCAGTGCGCCCAGTTCGAACCATGATGGCTCCCCAACGAACATAGAAATTAGCAAAGAAACAGTTGCTCGGGCGGCGAGCACCTCTGGCGCCCAATTCTGCCGCGCCATGTAAAACGCCCATAACTTGGGAAGCTCGGGGCTTTGTAGGAGAGAAAAGTCCAACGTCTTTTGTAAGGGATACCCTTTCGCCTGATAAAAATCGCGCTGCGCCGGGGTTAAGGATTCCCCGCAGCAGAAGACTCCAAAACCATATCCACGCTGTTTCGTAGATTTAATTGTGTCGTCGAATTGCTTGCGTTGATCCTCTAAGGATTTGAGCAAGCCGTCGCCCGATAATTCTGTGAGGCCCCAGTACACTTCGTCCTGAAACTTGTTGAACGGTTGGCATATTGGTGACGCCGGCGGGAACAGCGTCAGTTCGGAGCGGAGCTTATCCAACTCTGCCAATGGTTGCTGCATCTCAAGAAGATGCTCGCGCACGACTGGCAAGTCAGGCTTGGTCGTTGGAGAACCTTCCGGAGATGCAATTACAGACTCATCGAATTTGATCTTATAGCTAACTCCTGGCTCATGGGTGTAGACGCATGCCTCCAATTCCCGCCACGGTTCAACCTTTGGATTCGATGTGCCCCGAAAATAAATCCACTCTCTTGCGATGCCATTGTTGTCGTTCCATTTTTGCGTGTCGACGAGAACTCCGTTTTTGAATTTCTGGATGCTAAAATCTCCCGAGGGCGGAACGTCGAATTCGCGGTAGATATGCTGTGGCGCAGGTGCGTGGGCGCTAAAATCTATGCAGTTGGCGGAAACCGAGCCGCTATCGCCGGTGATTTCAACCGTCTGTGGATGCACGATGAAGCGCTGGATGTACTTGGGCTCGTCCCCAGCAACATATGCGGCCAGCAATATTGCGGGAAGTAATCCAGCAAGATAGAGACGAACATTTTGTGTCCACATCGTTAGCTCCAATTTTCTTCGACAGCCTCAACGAAGTAGTGTTTTACGCTTTCCAGGCGATCGGTAGTCACTGTTTCCCAGCGTCGGCGAATCGCGGGCGGTAAATCTGCCGCGTCGGCCCTCTTTCTCAGTGCGGCGTCCATAGGATTCAGCACAAACATTAAGATAAATGCCGCCAATCGCTGGGCCGCGTGTTCGCCCTGCATATCCGGATGCTGTCTGGCTGCGAGCCAGGCGTCGATCAGCAGCCCTTGTTTGCTAAGCTCGTAGGGATCTTTTGCCGGCTCACCGAGAAATCTCTCAAGTACAATTACTATCGTTTCAGCCGCCATGAACCGTGCGGGTTGCCATGACTTATCCGGCGTCAGCACAAGAATGGCCGGCTTATCCGAGGAACTGCATTGCGCCGCCGTCTGCCCATCGATTTCTATGAAGCCGTTGCGGAACGTGATTGCCCCCTTGGCCAGCCACTCTGGACACGCCCCAAGTCCATACAAATTTAGCTCGTCGATAGATACTCCGAACGGGATCGTTCTATTGAGCGCGAACTTGGTTTTTACATGGTCTACCCGTATCTTTGTCCAAAGAATATCATGCGGCTCCGTGAGGTCTTCCTGATTCGGAATTCCCTCATTCGCGTGGTCTGGCCCTCCCCCCGTAAGTCTCAGAAGTTGATTGTACTGGAAGAGTTTGCCCACCCATAAGGGCCACTGAGCGGAGTGATCGAAAAGCGATTCAATCTTCAACGTAAACCGATGTAAGCCCTGATCTAGCTTTTCTAGCAATTCGCTAATCAGCGATCTGTCATCATTCAACGTCTGCAAAATCGGAATCGGCTCTGCCTTTGTCCGTAGATAGAAGCGTAACGCATTCGGCCGGGCCATTAGGATCTTTTGCAGTCGCCGGTTCTCCTCCTCGGTGAGTGCCTCCCCGGCGAGAGATCGATACATCAAAACAGCTTCGTCGGGCGGAATGGCCTTTTGCTCAGCTCGCACATCTGCCGCCGCTGCAAGAATTTTGCCTAGATTATTGCTCGACTCACTCATACAAATCTCTTCATTTTCGCGCACAATTTTCGCGTACGTTTTGCAACGCCTGTTCTATCTCCGAAGAGTCCGGCGGAACGGGGGGACCCGCCTCGAATGGTGGCGGCTCTCTCCCTTCCGTACGACAAATATGAATCAGCAAGACATCAAATTCCCTGGCGCTGAGTTCGTTACCCGCGCGTATGGCGAGGTCGTACGCCGGACCGAAGGCCGACAATACACCATCCCAGGCTTTATTATTCAATTCGCTCTTTGAGGTGTCGGTCAGCAGCCCAACGCGCGAAAACGATGGGAGGAACGCCTTTCGGGTGCGACTAAACAGCGTCCTCGTCAAATTCACCGCAGTCACGTCACCGGAAAGATAGGCGATTGCAACGTCCTCGACCTCAATATGGTATTTACACCAGAGGGTGAACCGATCCCGAAAAGAAAGCTCCTGGATGGTTTGCAGAAAGTCTGGGTCGTCATTAAGTCGACGAAAGGGTTCAGCATATAGCGCTTCTACTGGATCACGTTCTTCATCGGCCCCAAGTTGATCTTGCTCGGTAGTGAAGGCAGGTTCATCCATCAAGATACCTTTCCTCTGGACCTTCAGGTAAGTTAATGATTCACTGACCACTACCGCGTTAAGCCAACCTGTAACGCTACCCGTGATCGTGTGGGCGTGTAGATAGAGTTTTAAAAAGGTCGTCTGGCAAACGTCTTCAGCCGCATGCGAGGATTTGCAGATCCGGTATGCTTTACCAAATACCCACGGACGGTGCCTCATATACAGAAATGCAAAAGCGGCATGGGACTCGGCTCCATTTTTTTCGATGAAGCAAGCCAGCAGTTCAGAATCCGAGGCATTTTCGTCCATACCGGACTTCGCGTTAGCAAATCGAACATGGTGGGGAAGCGGAAGAAGCGCATCTTCCGACATCAGCTCTGCGCCGATCATATCCACCTCACTTGCCATTTCACAAATTGTTCCCAGCTCATCATCGTTACCTACAAATTACTGACGCTTACAAGCACCAAAACCTGCGCAAATTGTGGTTTTTTCCAAGATGCCGCACCCAGTCCTCCACGGGCACAACTTCCGGCGCCCGCTGGTGCGACGAAGACGGATATCAACGGTGTCCAATGTCCACGCCGCGCGGCAAAAGTGTCCGGCGCAGCTTTATTGCGCAGGTTAGCGTGTTTTCCGGCATCTAGCCGTTGTCAGGCTGTCTGAGACTGTGTTGGTCGAATCCAGCCGAATCACTGAAAGGAGTTTCACATGAAGTTCAAGTTGCGAAAGGATCTTGTTGGTGGCCTCTTGGCCTTGACATTTTCATTGGGTGGTCCGTCAGTTCATGCCGATTCACCAAAACCATGGGGGCAGACGTTGCCACCACTTCCGTGGAGGTTCAACGACCCCCTGTATCCCAAGGTGCCTCAACCCGGCTTCCCGGGCAATGAGTCGGGGATTATTGTCCCGTTCAATCCGAACAATCCCACGCCAATTCCCCCGGCGGGTGCACCTGGGAACATGTACGGGATTTTTGGCGGATAATGGTCGTTAAGGTGCGATTGCACAGTTTCCAAGCAGATGGAGGCCCTGTCAGCGATGGCGGGGCCTTTTTTCATTTCTGCGAGACTCGGCAAAAGTTGTTATAATCGAGGATATTTCGATGGCCTTAGTCAATTCTTTGATTTCGTGCGCAGGGAGTCACATCGACATTTCTCTTTTATTAATAGTAATTCCGCCTTTCTTTGGAAAGTACGATCCAAAGCGCAGGTTGGCCGGACTGCAGCGATCATCTCTTAGCTGGTCCAGACTATGAATTCAGAAAAACCCACGGCAGCGGCATGCTACGCAAAACTGGATGAAGCCTATCAGTTCCTTAATTCCGCTCTCTTTGAAGGAACCCTTCCGAAATGCTTCATCAACCTGCAGCGACATCGACTTGCGGTGGGGTATTATGCCGCTCGCCAGTTTACCGGTCGCCATGATCCAAGTGAAATCGCTGAGATCGCCCTCAATCCAAACACGTTTGTGGCACAAACGGAATTGGAAATCCTTTCGACTCTTGCACACGAAATGGCTCATTGCTGGCAATACCATTTCGGTCGTCCGGGCAGACGCGGATACCACAATAGAGAATGGGCAAAAAAAATGCTTGAAATTGGCCTCCACCCGTCCACTACTGGCCAACCCGGAGGCGACGAAACCGGCGAGCGTGTAAGCCATTACATTCTTCCCGGGGGGAAGTTTCAGATGGCCGCCGAGAATTTCCTGCGCTCCTCGGGTTTTCAAATTGACTGGCAAAGCAAGCCCTCGAACCACGGCCGCAATAAGCAAAAATTCTCGTGTCTGCGATGCGAGCAGAGCGCATGGGCAAAACCTTCAACAAAGCTGATTTGCGGTATTTGCCAACGTCCGATGGATCGATGTTGAACAGAGACTCAACGCGATGCCGCTCGACTACCGCCGGTTCGCATGTCAAACCTTATCAGCGGCTGCGGCTTCGAGACCCGCGAATGCACATGCAAGCCGATCAAGTATCGGGTGAAGCAGAATGTAGCGAGTTCCTTCACCGAGTTCAGTAGAGCCACCTCCCGGCACCGTTTCAAATCGCTGCGATGTGTACAGCGTTACCAACCCTTCAACAGCCCATACGGCGAGTTCGTACCGTTGCAGGCGAATGGCTGCCGGAACGAAAACACCGCCGATGTAACCGGCGGTCGCGAATACATCATTAACTGAGGCGGCATCACTAGAATCGCGCATCAAACGCAAATACGCCTCGAGCCTTTCGGCGCTGCCTACAATAGCACGATCAACGCGTTCGGGCACTGAGGACGTCTCTCCGGCATGATCTAGGTCGGACACACCTCGCAAGATATTCTCGCGGTTTAAACACCCAAAGGCATGCGGATCACACAGAACGTTTTGCATGAGCAGAACATCACTCTCCGACAGCGCCGTATTTGCGCGCTGAATGAATGGAATCCAAAAATTATGGACACGTTCGGTCGCTATTTTGACCACGGCCTTCCTTAGAGGGTCTCCGTGGGTAGCATCTACTTCGGACATTGTCACCTCTTTGGTCATAATCAAAATGGACCCTTCTGAAGCCAACTAATACAACGCGCAATCCAATATTACGCCGAAGGGGGTGCCGCCGCTGCCATCTGAATGGCTCGACGAATGACTGAAGCGGGAACCTCTCCTTGTAAGCGTGTTATTAGAGCCAGGTTCCCCAGACTTTGGCGCACGCATGGCGACATCAATTCTTCGGGAATCAGATGACAGACATGCCTCAGTAGTCCGCGCACCTCATAGCGAAAAGATTCGACGTCACTTGACGGCGATGACTCAATCCGCGCCGCGATAGGGGAAAATACATTGGTTGCGTCCATTTTATTTCCTTCCGGCGGGTTTGCCGCCTGAGAAGACCAACATCACTCCACTACGAACGTCGTTGGGCCATTTCGGCTCATGACGCTCATAATATTGCCCCACGGCAGGAATTCGTTCTTCGACGAGATGGCACCGACCCGATCAGAGTGAGGCGGTCACATTCTCGCTCAGGCGCGGCAGTGGCTCTCGTTTCCCCTCTTCGATTAGCTCAACCGCGTATGCGGTGATAAAGCAAGAAGCCACGGGATATGCGGACTGTTTGGGCATCCGCAGTGTGAACCCTGCATTGCCCCACGGGGTCAACGACACCACACGATCAATCGAGGGTTGCTCCGGTAATCCCTTGATTAACAACTTGAAGCGCGCATTCTGTCCACTCGAATTGCGCAGGTGAAATCGCCAGGTCGATGGAAATCGACGGACTTCCTTGCATCGAAAGCTGACATGGTAAGGAGTGCTAGTTTCAGTGTTCCAGAGTGGTTTAAAGCCCCGCTTGATCAGCCGCTGGCGCTTCTTAGACAGCATTGTCACGTTGCAGTTCATCTTAAATCTCCTAAAAAGGACCATTGTCTGTGCGTGACTTTTCCGAGTCACCGCAGACAAGAGTCACGGCAGCGGCGAAACCTGCGTTGAAAAAGTGGAAAAAAGGAAGATTTCAATCTAATTTCGGAAGGGCGACTCATTTGCCCAAACGGTGATTTCTGAAATACGGTAGGCTTTGTGCACACTGATCTAAAAACCTTCGATCCGAGTAGGAGCGATAGACCGTAAAGTCTGGCACAATTACATTAGCTCAAGCGAAAAAATTGTCAGTCTGGAACAATCGAGCGATATACACCAGCTTTCGCGATTGAGTTCAGCTTCTTATTTGTGAGTTTGTTCCAAGTTTCGCTCGCCAATCGAAATTCCGTTCCCGGCGGCAGCTTGGAGAAATCCAACCAGTCCGATGAAGGAATATGACTGGGGTCATCTTCGCCAACGATTATGATTCGAAGGTTTTTCACTATTCTGAGGACGGCATCCCATGAGTACCCGTCCCATCCCGCAGGTTGCAAGGGTATTCGCCGGCCCATCACGTAGACCATCTCGCCGCGGCGATATCCCCCGATAATGTGGAACACCCAATTCAAGCCATTATGCACGACCCACAACCTTTCGTTCTTTGGAATCGAATGCGGTTCGACGGCGTCATTTCGGTGTTCTCCGGCGGGCTGGCTGACAGCGACATCGAGAATCCAATTTATCACTTCGCACCAAGGAATGCTCAGTGGCAGGATAAAACTTTGACTACGACCGCAAAATGGACATTCAACTGTCGCGGAAAAATGCGGCTCCTTCATCGCGGCGCGCTTGAGAATTGACCCTTGCACTGCAACTTGATCGGTGATGGAGATGCCACGCTTGCACTTGATGCAGAGCGTTGATTTGACTCGTTTCATGAAAAATTCAGGTAGTATCATTTCAAGTTTCCTTTCAAGGTTGAGAGCGCAACAGAAAGCCGCCGTGATAACACGGCGGCTTTCATGATCAGTTGCACAATTTAAAGATGAGCTATCAACTTGGAGTGGACGACTGAATGCAACTTGGGATCGTGCTGGACACCAGTGATTCGAGGTTTTCCAGTTTGATCAAGCCTCGACGTCTTATTTCTACAGCGGACAGCCCAGTCCGTGCATGAACATATGCAATCATCGCTGTGTCCACTGCAACTCCCAGCGACTCAGCAACTTCAATCCACGGATGTCCTGCATCACGAAGCTGAGTTGCACTGTTTGCGATACACTTGTACTTCGTCTGTTTACCGCCTCTTTGATCGGGCCGCGGGACAGCCAGCATCTCGATTGTGCCAGATATTTCGAAAATCCACTTTCGTAAGCTTAGGAGGTCCAAACCATATGATTCTGGAGTTTTCCCCGCCGCACGGGCTCTGTCTGAAAGCACGGGGATCAGATTGTTCTTAAATGCTGCAACCCAAAGGCGATGCTTCTTACCAGGCACTTCATGGGCCATCACAGATATCGGACCGGTGAGCCGCCGGAGAACGGGCCCCGCAACTTCGGGCGCCTGATTTAGAACCTCCCGGAGTGAAGAAATGAGATTTTGAATGCCTTCGACGGTTAGAGGTGGCGGCGGCTGACCGTTGAATGCATCTATTTCACGAAGCTTGGATCGCAGTTGCGAGAGTTGCCGATCGCATTGCTCGATGCGGTTGACAATCGACGTGACTGCTTTGGTAGAACGAGTTGCGATGGAATCCGTCAAAGCCTCAATTTCGCTCGAGACTCGCCTGATTTCATCTTGAAGTGGGCCGGTATCAACTTTACTTCTGGCGGCTTCCTCTGCCAAATAGTTGTTTGCCAATACGACTAGCCGATTAGCTGTTTCGGAAGTCAGCAACTGATCACGTATGTAAGCTAGAATGGCCTCTTCGACAAACGCCGCCTTCTTGCTTCGCAACTTGCAGCCCGCGATATGTCTCTGACCATTTGTGCAACGAAAAAACTTGGTCACTCCTCCACGTCCCAGGGTCAAAGGAATACCGCAATGAGCGCAAATGATATTGCCGCTCAAAATGGTTTTCGGAAACAACTGCATCTTCTTGACTGGACTGCGATTTTTTAGCGGGGAGGCATCGCGCACTGCCTGACATCGGCGCCGAGCGGCCTTCCAAAGCTCATCCGAAACAATGCGCCATTCCGGCTTTTTGATGATCACCCATTCCTTGCGTGGGCGCTCGACATCCCTTGACTTGCCCGTTTCGGGATCGGTAATAGTTTGCTTACGGTTGAAGATGTACACGCCAATGTAAACGGGATTCTTGAGCAAGGTGCGAATGTCGAGCGGCCACCAATTGTTTTTTCCGCCGACTTTCAAGGTGTTAAATACCTCCCTCACCTTTTCGTAACTCTGATGTTCGATGCCAACCATCCGGAATGCCATTTCCACGAAAGGCGCCGTCGTCTCATCGATGACGCGATGCTTCAGCACCTTGTCCCATTTGCTGGTTTGCTCAACCCCGGAGGCATCGAGCACTGGGACCAGCTTATATCCAAACGGGGGTTTACCGGTTGATGTACCTCGTCGGGCGGTACCTATCATGCCGGCGCTTACACGATGGCGTGTGTTACCAATCAATATTTGGCTGCACATCGACATCCCCATCAGTTGCATGTCCGCATGCGAACTGTTGAGATCAAATCCATCAGCCACCCCGATAATGTTTCGGCGAGCATTGCGAAACAACCTCGCGAGCCGGTGAGATTCGATAATGTCACGACTGGCTCGAGTCATGTCGTACACATAAAGCGTCTGAATAGCCGCCGGCCCAGTCGCCACAATGATTAGATCTTTAGCCATCAAGTAGCCTCGCCGAATAGCAAGAGTTCCTGACACGCTTGAGTCGGCTAGGACGTATTCCCAGGGAATAAATTGCTGGTGGGTGCGCGCTGCAGCTAAGATATTACTCAATTGATCGTCAAGGCTGCGGGGATTGGAGTTCTCGCAAGAATATCGCAGATAGCACGCGGATAGTCCTTTCCCTGAGAAGGTGTCAGCCACTATCGCCGGCATTGTGAACGGCGCGGCGTTGCCACTCAAAAATCGATCCGCGAAATCTTGCGCTAATCGTTCCGCCTGATCGGAGCGATTAGCAGGCAGCAAGTTGTCGAATGTCGCTAATACCGGCCAATGTCGATGCTGCTGTTCCAAATAGACCGCAGCCAGTCTGATTAGATCAACACGGCTCGGCAAGCCGCGCTCTTGCCGTTTACGGCATGTGCGGGTTCGAAGAGGCTTTTGATAACCTGCCGAATTGGCGTCATTGCCAACGGAAAGCTGTTCTTCACTTCGCTGCTTTTTCGCTAGGACGTTTGCCAACTGTTGGGAATCATCGGGCACCTTTGGGAAAGATGGTTTAGGTGCAAGTGGTTGGCCACACTCCTCATCGGTAACCTTTGGGAACTTTTGGGAACTATCGGGAAAGGTCCCATTCAAATGCGGGGCTTATTTTTTTGCCACACACGAAACCGATCACCGCTGCGAGCCAACGGCAGGTTCTCGGGTCCCCAGCAATCAACGACCCCTTTTCCCAGAAGTTGAGAATTGCGGCTTGATTGGGCGCGGGAGACCAAAAGGTCGAGCGTGGAAGCACGCCTAAGCCGAGATTCGAAAATAGCTATTAAACTTTTGTGATAAGTGCATCTATTTCAACCATTTGAAAAACCGCCAAAATAGCGAATCCACGGGAAAATCGAGGTTTTATACGTTGATTTACGTACGTTTATCAGCGTAAAAGTTTAAGGGTTGTTGAACACGGTTATCTTGGCGAGTCGGTCGATTAATCGGGTTGGCGTGAAGACGGTGGTCGTGGTGTCTTCCGAGAGATCGGGCGGGTATCAATGATGGCCCCTTTTTTGACTCCTTTTCGTCTCTCCCCTTTTCGTCTCTGGAACGGATTTAATTTTTGAGTGATTCGGCCGCGTGCCGCGACGTCATAGTATAGGCGTTGAATTGGAGCTCAGCGAATGGACTCGGACGGGCAACTTGTCAGGCGGATTCAGTCTGGCGACCGCCAGGCCTTTGCGCTTCTTTATAACCGGCACCTGCCGTCGGTGTGGCGGTACGTTTACGGTCAGCTTCGCGGGGACGATCAAACGTGCCGCGATGTTGTGAGCGAGACGTTCCTTGCGGCGATCCGCGGCCTTGGTAGTGGTCCTCAGCCGGTTGATAACGTAGGTGGCTGGTTGATCGGCATCGCACGCCACAAGCTTCATGACAGCCGTCGCTCGGGTGCGAGGCAGACCGGACAGGATTAACGGGAAGTGGCCTCACTCGAAGGAGATCCCGCTCTCGCGGCAGAAACAGCAGACACACGTCAGGCAGTTGCCGAGGTGATGGATCAGATGGATGACATGGAGCGGACCGTTTTGGAGTGGAAATATATCGAGGAGCTGTCCGTGCATGAGATGTCCCAACGATTAGGTCGCACCGACAAAGCCATAGAGGGCATACTTTACCGGGCCCGGAATTCATTCCGCAAACTATTCAGTGAGACACACCAGGTTAAGCCCTGAGACGAAAGGAGACAGTCATGAACTCCAGCGATCAATACGATGACGCCCTCGCGGACCTGCTCAAAGTGAGGTACGCGGCGACGCCGGACGCTGGCTTTACCGAGCGCCTGCTGGCTCAATTGCAGGCCCAATTGCCGGGTCGGCAACCCGCCCGGCGGCTGTACCGCCGCATGGCGGTCGCGGCGAGTCTGGCGGCGGCAGTCATAACCTGTACGACCCTTTATCTGCGAAGCCGGCCCGCCGGTCATCCTGTGGCGGTTCTCGTGCCGAAGCCGTCGCCGGCCATCCCCGGTGATGCTGCCGGCGGCACAGCCACGATGAGCACCCTCAGTTTAGCCCAGGTGGTCGGCGGTGCGCCGTTGATCGTGCGTGCACGTGTCGCTGAGTGGAAGCCACCGCTCGTGCGGTACACCATCTCATACATTATTTACGGTGATTGTGACGACAAGGTTATTACAGTGGACTTATCAGGCATACTGCCCTTTATGCGACAGGAGTCGCACGACAGATTGAAGCGCCAGATCGGCAAGGAACCAACTGACGCCGCGATAGACGCCGAAGTATCAAGGGATGGCGGTATGGGGTTGGACCTCAACCACGATACGATTCTCCTCCTGGCCACTCATGGCGTGACGTACGAGCGCATGGGCGGCGGTTACGACGTGCCGCCCAAATTCCGCCTCGACGATTACGAGGATCGGGTCATGAAGACCATCGCCGACGGCTCGGCCTTTGAGCCCCAGCCCTGGCGCGTCGCTGACGTGCAATTGATCGTCCGCGCAGAACTTTTACAGGTCGGCGTTGCGGAATCCAGGTGGAAGATAACCCGGGTTATCAAAGGGGATGACAAGGCTTCCACCTTGGTCCTCGACGACCAATTCTTCCGTCGCCGTGCCCAGGCGATTGTCGCCTACAAGGCGCGGCAGGCTTCGACATCTCCGACAACGCACGCTGCTGCTGCCGAGTCCACGGCGCGCCTGGTTGACGCCGAAACGGCTCGCCTGATGAGCTCCGAGTTAGTTGTCCCCGAGGAGGCGATTCTCTTTGTCGATCAGGTTCAGTTGGCCGCGGATTCTGTCACTGGCCGCCTGCGATACGGGGCCTACCGGAATCAGCAGAAGGAGAAGCTGGACAAGCTACAGGACGCCATACTCCGTCCGGGCGGATCGAAGGAGTGATGGGTTAATGACGGGTGGCATGGCCGGGGCAGAATAAATGGGACGCAGCTAATATTCACCTCCGACAATAGAGAAGCCCGCATTTGCACGCGGGACTTCTTGTTTGCCACGAGCGAACCAATCTCGAGTTTCACGCCACCAAATCCAGCGGATCTGACCCATTCCCCGAAATGCGCCGCCACATTCGCCGCAGATGTTCACGGCGATCCTGATCGCTTTGCTGCTGCTGTGATGAGCGGTCGTCCCGCTGCTGCCCGTTGGAATCGTTTTGGGACTTTTGCTCCTTCGGCGTCTGCTGCACGGAGATTTTTTCCACGGAAACGCCTTGCGCTTCCAAGGCGGTTTTGAGTTGGCCCAGACTATGGCTCAGCAGGCGAGTGGCATCGTCGTTGGAAGTTTGAAACGTGGCGTTCACGACGCCATTGCGCACATCCACGCTGACCTGCAGGGCTCCGAGTTCCGGCGGATCGAGCCGCAATTGTATCGTCCCGCCTTTGGGCAAGAGCGCGGTGCGAACGCTGGTGACGATGTCGGCATGGTTCGCCTCGGTGAAACGGGCGGTGGCGTTAGCGGGCGTTGCATTGGCGGCAGCGGCTTGGCCGGCGACGGTGGTTGGCGCGTTACCGGCTGCATGGACCGGCAACGCCGCGGCTACCGTGGTGGCGGCGTCGAGCGGCACCGGCTGGGCTGTCGTATCATTCGCCTTGGCCGTGGCGGGATCAGCGGCAGCAGTATTATCCGAGGATGCCGCGGTGGCGTTTTTGGTCATCCCCTTGTTGGCCGCGGCGGCGTTAGCCTGAACGGCTTGCGTGCCGGGATCTTCGTCGGCTGTGTCGACTGTCGCATCGGATTCATCGGTGGCGGCTTGCTGAGCCGTATCGGTGGTCGCTGTAGAACCCGCGGTTACGTTGGCTTGCGGCTGCGCCGGGCCGAGTTGAACTTGCGCGGCGTGAGTGGTGGCAGATGCCGCGGATTGAGTAACCGGGTTCGATGCAGTGACGGCAACAGCGCCGCCATCCCCAGCGGCAAGTGGAATCATCTTCTCGTTGGGGAGTCCCGGCATAGACCTACGAAGCTCCCCTTTGGCCGGCATCAGCACACCCGGCTCGTCGGCCTGCTCTTGCGGCTCATCGTTCGGCTGTCCATCGCTGGAAACCGGTGATTCCTCTTCGTCGGAACTGCCGGTTTGTTGAGCATTGTTACGCCGAACAGTGCTGGATTGAGTTTGCGCGGTGGTGCCGGCCGCAGCACCGGTCTTGCCTTGTTTACTTCCGCCTGGTTTGGGCGCAGAAGCAACGGCAGTGCTCGGTGAATTATTGTTCGGCGGTTGCGTCGAATGTTGGGCCGATTTGAGCTGCTCATCGAAATCAGTGTTGCCGGCGGAAGCGGAGCTGCTCTGCCGATTGGCCGAGGAGGACGGCGGATTCAGGAGCAAATTGGTCACTGGCCGGGTCATGACGCGGTGATTCCTCTTTACGGTTTCGGGCCGGCGCTGGCGGCGGCGGCTTTGTCATCCGGAGGCGCTTGACGGATCAATTCCATCCAGTGCTGCACACGATCGGTTTCCTGCGGCGTCTTGAATTCCTTGAGCACCTTGGCCGCCCGGGACGCATCCATCGCCCGCAGATATTTGGTCACCGTGGCATCATCCAGCGTGGCGAAAACATCCTTCACTTGCTTGGTCGGCATCGAATCGTACAGGGCCAGGCTCTCTTCAAAACCTTTGTCTTCCGTCTGATCTTTCAGGACCTTCTCGCGCTGGTCGAGATCTTTGCGTTCGGCGAGCATGGCGGTGCGATCCGCTTGCAGTTTTGCCTGCTCGCTTTGAATCCGGGCCAGCACATCGGCCATATCGCGCTGACGGCGATCAAGCAAGGCGGTTTGCGCATCGAAGGTCCGCTGCATGAATTCCACCTGCTCGCCTGCAGGCCGGCCGGAGACGCTGGCCAATAACTTTTCCAGTCGTAATGTCGGCTGTGTGGTGGCGTCTGGAACATCATTTTTGTCTTCCGCCACCGCCTGCGTGGTCGCCGGGTACATTACTGCCTTGATGGCGGCAATTTTTTCCTTGTTCAAACCGCCTGTCTTAAACAGGTAGCCGATAGCGCCGACGCTGGCCAAGAAGTTCAGGGCCAGGGTTAACATCAGTACGGTGAGGAGTTTTTTCATGGGTTCACTGCTAACTGTATTCGTCGTTGCGGTAGCTCATTTGCATGGCCACTTCATCCAGGGCGATATTTTCCTTGCGATGTATCTCGGCATTCCAGGCATCTAAGTGTTTTTCTCTGAGCTTTTCGATCGCCTTGAAATCACGGGCTGCGGCGAGCAGCAATTTACGCGCCGCCTCGAGCCGAACCTGCACCGCCGCCATTTTTTGGGCGATGACCATCACTTGCCGCTGCGCCGAGGCGATATAACGGCGATGGGCGGAGATAAACGCCATGTCCAGCCGGCCCCGCAAATGGTGATCGCGCGTTTCCTGATTGCTCGTTTGCACTTCAGTGGTCAATCGCTGCAACTCATTTTGCAACGCCGCCATCTCACCCTGGATCACCGCCACGTCGCGCTGCCGTTGCCGCTCGATGTCATGGCGATATCGCAAAACGCCTTCGAGTTGGAAAACAAACTTTGCCATGGTGCTTTTTCAATCATGCCGTGGCATTGGCGACCGGCCGTTTGAGATTTTTCGCCGCCTGGGTACGCAGCGACTTTTCGGTCAGGTCAATCCACGCGGCCAGCTCCTGCAATTGCTGCGCGGACTGCTCCAGCGTTGCCGACTGATTGGGTGCTTGCTGCAGAAACTGGATAATTCTCGCACGGCTTTGCACGGCCAAGTCATATTCGAGATTGGCGCCCGGAGCGTATGCGCCGATGTTCACGAGATCTTCGATGCTTTGGTATGTGGCCAGCAGCGACAGCACCCGCACCGCGGATTTCACCTGGGTTTCGGGAACCACATCCGGCCGCACACGGCTGATGCTTTGCAGCACGTCGATGGCCGGGAAATGTCCTCGCGTGGCCAGTTTACGATCGAGCCAGATGTGGCCGTCGGTGATTCCCTTCACTGCATCTGCGATCGGCTCATTGAAATCATCTCCTTCAACCAGCACCGTATAAAACCCGGTAATCGATCCGACGGGCGAATTGCCGGCGCGCTCGAGAATCTCCGGCAGCAAAGCGAACACGCTCGGCGGAAATCCCTTGGTGGCGGGCGGTTCGCCGGCGGCAAGGCCGATTTGCCGCTGCGCGTGACACAAGCGAGTCAGGCTGTCCATCAACAGCAGCACATTCTTTCCCTGATCCCGGAAATATTCGGAAATGGTCGCGGCAACTTTGGCCGCCCGAACCCGCAGCGGCGGTGGTTCATCACCGGTGCTGACCACCAAAACACAGCGGGCCAAACCATCGGGGCCAAGGCTCTTGGTCAAAAACTCCTGCACCTCGCGGCCACGTTCGCCGATCAGGGCGATCACCGACACATCCGCACTGTGATTGCGGGCAATGCTCGACAGCAGCGTGCTTTTGCCGACACCCGGGCCGGCGAAAATTCCCATGCGCTGGCCCTGCCCGCAGGTGTGCAGAGCATCAATGGCACGGATGCTCGTGGCGATCGGCTCATGAATGTTGCGGCGAAGTAACGGAGCCACGCTCGGGGCGTCGATCCGCAAGGTGCGGCACAGATGCAGCGGGCCTTTGCCGTCGATCGGTTGGCCCAAACCGTTGATCACCCGGCCGAGCAATTCTTCCGAGCAGCGCAACCGTGGAACCGAGGCGATATTTTCAACTTTGTCGCCGCGCGCCACGCCGGCCAGCGGTGAGAGCGGCATCAGCAGAGTTTGATCTCGCCGCAGACCGATGACTTCGCCCAGCGACGATTTGCCTCCGAAACTGTGAATCCGGCACATCGAGCCGACGGCCACTGGCAGATCGCGCACTTCGATAGTCAGCCCGCTGATACCCGCCACTTCCCCCACGACACGCAGCGGCATCACGGTTTGCAGTGTTTCAAATTGGTCGGCGAAAATGCTCATCATGCACCGGCCGAAGCGTTGGAGGGCAGCATCTCCTCGGCGATGCGGTTGATTTGCGATTGCAGATCAGCGTCGATGAGTCCCTGCCGAGTGAAAAGTCGACAGCCACCGGGGGACACCGATTCATCCTCAAGCAATTCGACGTGCTCCAAAGCCGCAAATTCCAGCTTCAATTTCGGCATCGCATCGGCCAATGCCGCTTTCTGCGTGGGATGAATAGCAACGCGCAGTTGATGCGGCTCGACGACCAATCGCAGGCACTGCGTCACGTTCCCCATTAGGACAGACGGATCCAAGGAACCCATGCGCTTACTGACCATCTCGGCGATGCGCACGGCCAACTGGGCCACATCCCGCTCGACGGCGGCCTGGAATTCCCGGCGACGCGCATCCCATTGCGTCATCGCGCTGTTCAGGGCCTCCACCGCCTGGCGAAATTGTTCACTCGTTTGCGCAAGCGCTTCATCGTGCCCGGTCTTCTGGCCCTCAGCGGCACCTTTGGCCATCCCCTCCTGATATCCGGCGGTCAATCCCTCGGCGTGTGATCGGCGGCGTAACTGCTCCCCCGCCTTGAGCGCCTCGGCCAGCACCTGGGCCGCCCGCTGCTTGGCATGTTCCACGATGCCGTTCGCCTGCTGCTCGATGTCCACCAGGGAAAAGGGCGCCGGGCTAGTGGCGATTGGGAGGTTGGCTTTGATCACCGGCATGCGAACCACCGCTCAAATCTAAACGACCATTTCCTTCTCGCCGCCGCGGCCAGCGATGACGATCTCACCGGCATCTTCCAGGCGACGCACGATATCCACGATTTTCTGCTGCGCGGTTTCGACATCGCTGACACGCACGGGGCCCATGTACTGCATATCCTCGGCGATCAGTTGGGCGGCCCGCTCAGACATGTTCTTGAAAATCTTGTCCTTGAGTTCCTGGCTCGCCGTCTTCAGGGCCAGGGCCAGTTCATCGTTGTCCACTTCCTTCAGCACCGATTGAATGCCCTTGTCATTGACCAGCAGGATGTCCTCAAAGACAAACATGAGCCGGCGAATTTGCTCGACCAGATCGGGGTCCTCCGCTTCGAGGCCCTCCATGATTCCTTTTTCCGTGGAACGATCGGCGAGATTGAGCATTTCGGCGACAGTGTCGACGCCGCCGGCTTTCTCAAAAGTCTGGCTGACGATATCGCTGAGCCGATGCTCCAGGCCGCGCTCAACTTCCTTGATCACCTCAGGGCTGGTCTGCTCCATCGTGGCCACCCGCTTGACCACTTCGATCTGCTTCTGACTAGGAAGGCCGACCAGAATATCCGACGCTTTCTGCGCCGGCAAGTGGGCCAGAATCAGCGCGATGGTCTGCGGATGCTCATCCTGAATGAACGTTAAAAGATTTTCGGATTCCGCTTTTTGCAGGAACGAAAACGGCGTCGTCTGCACCTGCTGCGTGACCTGATTGATGATCCGCTTGGCATCTTCTTCGCTGAGTGATTTTTTCAGCAGCGATTTGGCGTATTCAAGCCCCCCTTCATTGATCGAAGCGTTGGCCAGGGCGAGATTGTAAAACTCCTGGAATACGTCTTTTCGGGATTCAATGGTGGTGGCCGGCCGTGAGGCGATTTCGCGGCTGATTTCCTCAACCG
>Ga0302300_1000397_pt1 | contig 31226 bp, 25 predicted proteins | sample III_Palsa_E1_1_FD_198756 | JGI IMG/M metagenome (GOLD analysis project Ga0302300, IMG submission 198756) | Peat permafrost microbial communities from Stordalen Mire near Abisko, Sweden - III_Palsa_E1_1 | ecosystem: Environmental > Terrestrial > Soil > Palsa > Peat permafrost | place: Sweden...
ATAATATATAAACAAGTAAGTATTGGAATAGTATACATTCAATACTAATATTACTTCATACAATGTAATATTTAGTTATTTATACATTATTGTAATATACATTTATTTATATAGTATTTATATATTATTGTAATATATAAATAACTAAATATTACATTGTATGAAGTAATATTAGTATTATTAATAATAATAGAAGTGTAAATATGTTATATGTCTTTGAGACATATAGATTAATGTTTAATATAGTTAAATATTCTATACACCTATTTTGTGGATAATATAGATTACACAATTTGTTATGTAATTAACATTTATATGAATCCGGTAAATTCAAGTTAAATTCAAACCTAAAAATAAAAGTATACTATGGTAAACACACATTTAAACCAAGACAAATCAAAGAGTGTATAATTTTATACTAAACAAACAAAGTATAGATATAACATCATAAATATAACATATAATTATAATATTAGTAGTATTACATGACAACATGTGTAAATGATACTAACCACAAATTGTTATATGTCGGTACTTTTGTATAAAAAATACCAAGTATTGTAAAAGAATAGAAAAGGACGAAAGAGAAAGAAGAGGAGATAAATGTTGGATTTTAATCTTTATCATCTGTTAAGTATAGTTAATACTTACATAAAGTTCGTGCAATCAACCAACCACTAATACCATGTGATCATTTGATTCTAATATAAGTACATATCACAGAAAAAACCATGGTCATATTAGACAATATAGACAGTCATTCGTGACACTGTGTCATACAAGCAAATTACACATATTGTGTGTAATCAACAATGATATTAAATTATGAATATAATCTTCTTTTTTATTTACTCCTTTAGTTCTATATGATAATTACTATCAGAATCACGAATATTTGTATAACTAACAATCCACAACATTCGTGTGAATATTAAAAAGTTAATATATAAAATAGCTTAGTGATAGACGCGAGAATGTTGTGGGTTGTTAGTTACACAACTTTTGTGTAAGTGTTAACCAAAAAACATAGCTACGACAAGAGAAGTGTTCAATAGATTTGACATATAATCTATTCCATTTTTTATTTTCCCATTCTTTTATTGTCAAATATTTTAGTATAAAATACACACAATTCATGCATCCAAAACTCCTACAGATATTATGTAAATATTCACACTAATATCCTTGGATGGTAAAATACACGAATTTTATGTAATTATTCTAGTATGAGGTATATATATTTTCAAGTACAAAACTACATAAATTCGTGTAAGGTGTTTGACGAAGTCCAGCTTTGCTTTGGCACAGCCATTTCTCCTTCAGATATATCTTCGGTTTGTGATAAACGTAGTGAAAAGACTTAGTCTTTGCCACTAACTCTTATCACAAGTAGCAAAGCTGAGACAAGAAGCAAACACAGTGACAAACATAAGTAGATAATTACTTGTGTTTGTATATCACCACATTAAATTTATATTTTAACAACATCACAACAGTATGTAGCAATTGAGAATGTTGTGATGAGTGTAATAGCATAACATTCATACACAAAAATAGTAATTAGGTTACTATATATATATATATATATATATTACTATACGATAATAATATTATAACCAATACATATATGTATTTATTTTATATATCTCTATATTTCCATGTATAAGAATATTATTTGGTATTTTTGTCATTGTAATTAAAAATATCGTAAAAACAAATATATCGTAACAACAAATATAACATATTGTAGAGTTTGTATATGTTGGTAATTTGTATACCAAATACAATAAACAGTATTTTACATCATACGTTATTATTATTAAAAGTAATAGTGGTAATAATAAAAATTACATATAATAAAATAAACCCATACAATACTTAACATAGTTTAGTATATAATGTTATGTTATGTTATAATATAATATGTTATTATATGTATTAAAAACAGTATAAGGTATACTGTTATAACATTTTACTTTGAATTGATGTGTATGTAGTAAATGACCAATAATATTGCATATTATGTAACACAGATAGATTACTTGTAAGTGTTAACATTCACAACATACACATCAACTAAAAATGTGTAAACCAAAAATATTTTAGCGATTTTCTTAAACGATTCGAAACATTAAAACAATATTGTTTTTTGGTAACTTTACATCTAATTTTATCTTTATTTTAATATTTTGAATCGTTTAAGAAAATCGCCAAAATATTTTTGGTTTACACATTTTAACATATGACACCTTTAATAGCAATATTATGTGTTATTAAACATAAACATATATCAAATAAACAACAGTACAATCATTACATCTTTTACATCTTTTACATCTTTTACTGTTATTGTTAAATACTATTACTACATCTTCAACCTTTAATCTTAAAAGAAGAGATATTAATATCATATGTAATTATATGTATATATATATCCCCATGTGAATATGTGGTTAATTACACAATATTCATGTAGTTAATTAACCACTATAATTATGTGATAACTATTAATATCATCATGATATTATTAACATACATATTGTTGTACAATAAAGTTTAATTATGTTATTATTATTATTAATATAATATAAGTACAAATACGTAAAATATGTATAAATACCAATAAACTCTAATTATGTAATAATACAAATATAAATGTTACTTAGATAGTTATTTAATTATACTTACTTTGTTACATGATGGTCGTAGTTAGTTACTTACACTAATTTTATGTAATCATACTTTAGTTTACGTTATTGTTCAATATCGTCGTTGTAGATATTTGTATACACAAGTGTAATTACATAAAATTTGTGTAAGCAACCAACCACAGCTATCATGTATTTATACTTGCATCATTACATGATAGCTGTGGTTGGTTGCTTACACAAATTTTATGTAAGTATACTTTAATTTATGTAGTTATTGTTGTAAATATGGATGAAATAATATACGTTAATAGTTATATATATATATATTATAGTTATTAGAGAATAAGAAAAACAATGAGTGTTGTAGGATTTGATATGATACTAATTACAACTATATATTCAGACATATGGATAGTAATAATTTTATTATTACTTCATAACATTCGTATTATTATAACATAATATCAAGATACATAATTATTGTATTATTTTATAATACAAGCTATAACATTTTTGATATCTAAATTAATAGCTATAATATAATATTGTTATTATAACATTATAATAATAATAATAATAATAATAATAATAATAATAATAATAATATAAATTATCACTTATTACTTAAAGAAATAAGAATTAGGATCATTGGGGTTAAATAAAAAAGAGAAGGAGGGAGGAGGAGGAAACATAAATCTAAATACTATTTGTTGACCAAGGGTGGACTATCCTTGATAATTGCATAATAGTTGTGTAGGCAACCAACCACAACGATGATGTAATAATACATAAATATTCTATTAATATATCTGGTTACCTATTACTGATAATTACATGTTTGTTGTGGTGAATTTTTGCCTACGCAGAATTTATGTAATTGTTAACAATATTACTTAAACCTGTGTTAACAATATTACATAAAATTTGTGTAATTAACTCTATCCACAGTTATCATGTAAAATTACTACATATACAACAAATATGTTATAATTGTTAATCTTATAAACATAATGGTTATTATGTTTGTAATCATCACTATGAACATTTATATTTCTAGTTAACCATAACAATAATAACAATGTTTAATATATATATATGTATACATACAATTACATCTCTAAGATGTAATATGTAATATGTTTTGACATGAGAATGTATATGATATACAAATATTTAGAACAACACATACTCACTCACAGAGACAATTATCCCAATACTATTACTAGTAATTTTGTTATGGAATTAATATAAATTTGTATACGTAAAAATAATGGCTGGTTATTGTGAAAATATATATGTATCTGAGTGGTAATATGGAAGTGTTCAGACCTCTACTGTATACAGATACTTCTGATTACAATCCAGATTTTACCCTACAAGATTATATAGATAGTAGAATATGACATAAAATATATACTGTCATTGAATCGTATGTTGGCAGATATTGGTTATTACATCAAATTGGATACACCATATCTATAGCTGGTATTGGGTCGACAGCAATTGCATACATTGTGTACAAAAGAAAGGTTGGTAGGGGTCGAATGGACAATACAAAGTACATTTGGGATAGTGGCGATGCAAAGGATAATTATATTCTGTATGAAACAGATGTTCGAGGACAGCAGTTGTTAAAATCTATACTACCAATGTATACTGTTAACTATTACTACCACTACTATGGTAATTTTGGTCTTATTATTATGCACAAGGCCCAACGTTGGATAGAGCTAAACTGGTTGCCAATGAACGACAACTAAAACAAATCATTAGCATATTAAAATACATTCGTAATACTTTACTACTACATAATATCCAACATATCGACCTTCGAGATTAGAACATCATTGTTAACTTACACCATGAACCGGTCATTATTAAACTCATCGACTATGTCGAGGTCAGAAGGATTACACCTGATGATATAAACAACATAGAGTACATTAATAATGAAATCTCACAACTACAATTTATTGTTTTCATATACAATTATTACAAATAATAATAATATACATTAACTATACAAACTTGGTTTGTACTAAATATATATACACATGTAATAATAACATTACCATTTAAAAGCATATTAATTATGGTAACAATAATTACCACACCATGTTAGTTATCTCCAATCTTGTGTTTTTTCCACTGTGAGAAATATATTAAATATATACACACGTATTTAATATGTGTTAAGTATGTCACACTTTGAATCGTAAGTTTTTGTAATTTTGTAAATATTTTACATTTACATTTTTAATAATAAATAAAGGTATGGCGCATTTTATCGATGGTAATACATGTTATGTTGATACTCGACATAACAATAATAATAACAATACTAACTATGTTATGAGCGATGATGAACTTAGTTACCGATTGTATATGTTGAACAAACAATATCCAAATAGGAATGAGAAACCACTCTTACCACCATTCATATTAGGTTGTTTTATGTTTTTTGATAGAATATTTGGAAGGAATGTTAGTAATGGTAGACCGTTATATTTAACACATGATAATGGTGTAATGATAACAGTATCATGATTAATAAATAAGTGATTGAGAAAGTATTAACAATGTAAATATTATAGAACATATATTTGAATGGTAAAATGTGTAATGGTTAATATATTTATTATAACATAGAGATGTAATTTACAATTATAAATTGTAAATGTTTGTAATTTGTATTGAACTGTTTATAATATTGTTTATACCAGAAGATATTGTATGTAAGAATCTAACTTCTTGTCTTTGAGGAATTGAAGATCAGAGTGAACTACCATGTAGTATTTATGTTTTACTTCCCAGGTGTGGATTGTAGTGTCGGACTTATTAACATTAAAACAATTCTTAATTTTGTCACAGATGGCAATAACACATGAGTCATGATTTTTAACACATGCTAGTCGGAGTGCACATGACAAACTGGCATAGTCTTGAGGACCCAAAGTCATAAACTGTAGGAAGTACTGCAGTATTTCAATGTGACCATACCAGGCTGCCTCTTGTGCTCCAGCACAGTTCTCAAACTTGGGATCTATCTTATTGTCATTAATTACTCGTTTTACATTTTGTAAATTATTATCTTTAATTGCATCAGAGAATTGCTTAATACACATTTTTCTGAGTTCTACACCAATAGTTGCCATTTTACAATGGCTCGTTAACAATACAATCATCAAATTTTGTCATTGCAACATATATACATATACATATACTCATCTTTTCTCACTCCAGTTAACAAACTAAACACATTATTCGTCTGTTTTTGTTCAGTATACGATGAAACAATAATTTTATTATTGTTGTCTTTCGTTAACCTTAATTATATTACAATTTTAAAAATATACAGATGTGTATTTAAACAATTCATGTATATCATACATATATTCACCTGTTGTATATCAACATATCTATATGACTGTTGTGGATGATTGTCCATACGTATTGCTGTGTGACAGTACTTACATCATCTGAATATTATCCGTGATTATATCCCTTTACTTGTTTGTTGTTTGGGTGATTGAATCACCCATACGGTTTATTTACTTGTTATATCAGATGATTTAAGTGTTGTTACATGACCATACGTGTAGGTAACCATCCACAACATCCATGTAGTTGGTACGCATAATTACTTATTATATTCTTGTATGATCACATGGATGTTGTGGATGATTGCCTACACATATGGCCATGTAATAACACTTAAATTACTTGGTTATGCTGGTGTATATTGTTTAAATGTATTTGTATTTAAAAATAATAAGTATGTAAAGTACACAGTAAAAATTATATGTATGATGGTTGTTATGTGTATACATGTAATGAATAAATTACTCCAAGCATATGTGGATAATTTGTAAATTTTACATTTACAAGAGTACAATAGGTATCGCATCTGTTTCATGTATTGTTATAATGAACATATCAACAGTACAAACACACATACACATAAACCTAGCACAATAAGTAGTTTTTATCTTACAACTAACAAGACAAAAAATAATATATATATATCATGTGTAACATATACTAAGTTTATCATAGTAGAAAGTGTTTACACTTATTTTTACTCTTTTTATTTCTATTGGTAATTATTCATTGAATATTGTTTATTATCATCACTACCACTACCATTAACATTTGTCTTATTATGTAATAAATACTATCCCTTCACAAACTAGTAACAGTATTTATTCTAATTTTACATCTTTGAGATGTAAAAACCATTACGTAAAAGTGAGATTACTATTATAATGCTAAATAGATATAATTTACAGTTTTAACTATAATAACCAACTACTGTGTTTTGGATAGAGTAGTATAATGCAAGTTAATTACTATTTATGCATAAAATTAAATACAAGTAAGTAGTTCACAACCAGATGTGTATGTTTGTTCTGTTAACTTGTATTATTATATTATTTGTGAATAACCAAGTTTGCGTACAGTATGGTTAATTTGTAGTTACATTTTAAAGATATCAAACCATAAAATAACAAAGAATATAACTTCTCGACTTTATGCATAATACAAACAATAGTATATAGGAGACATTATAATTAGTAAACTGTACTTTATACATACTCACATACCATTATAAATTAACATATTTGTGAATATTAATCATGTGTATATTAAGCATGTGTAGGTAATTTGTAACAACAAGTTACACTTTAGCAAATTTCTTAAAACATTCAAAACATTAAAATAATAGTAAACATATAATACATATGTAAATAATTAACACTAGTTTATAAGTGTGTTCGTATGTGTTTTAAAAATATAATTTGCCGCTTATAACATTTGGTGTTTTGACAACACAACAGAATACTACATACCATTAAACTTTTCGAAAGCCGACTCACAACTCACAACTTACAATTAATACGAATACAAGTAGTAATAACTTAATATTACTATTACTATTATTTTCTATTATTTTCTATTATTTTCTATTATTTTCCCGTAATTTCATTACACATAAGGTAAAGTATATTATTATGTAATATACACAATATATTATATTAAAATATAAAGTTAACAATCATTTTAAATATAACATACTCTCAATCATATATTATAATATAGCATTATAATTACAACTTGGTTTTATAAAGTTAGGATTAAAAACCTCAATATGAAAAGTGTGCAAAGATTGGTAATAATAGTATAATTATATTATGGTATATATATTCAATATACATTTAATATACTCTATATGATAATGTATATCTATGTTTGATAGTAAACATAGATATATATATATATTATCATCACAACGAACGACACTTCTATTATAAATTATTAACACAATGTTAATAACAGTAACTATTTTGTATTAAAAGTATATGTTTTGTATAACAAACATACTTTGACTATTATAGCTAAACAAATAATGTTATTTAGTTACAGTAGCAATATTACTTATAATGTTATTAGTATTAACCATGTTAATAATTAGTTCTACCCATATTGTATAACACATCGAATATCTGTTGTGTAACAGATTGTAGGCTGTATATATTTAATACATTTTTGTCTGTGGTTATGTATATGTTGGTAATTTATATATGTGATTGTAATGATGAGATAGGATGAGATAAGATAAAAAAGAAGGAGAAGAAGAGGAGTTGGTACGAATAAAAAATGCATGGTATTGTAGTTTTGCAACTAATCATATGAACGAATAGTTACAAAGATTACGGTGTCAGATGTAATGTTGTAATCCTTAACTGTCCTGTCATTCCTCAATTCGTTGGTACCGATGGAGAATGACACATGATCACGAAAGTCAGTGTAGTTGTGAGCTTTGAAATCGTAAATGGTCATATCGTTACAAACAAACAGTTTCCTAGTCTCGGGTGGTTGCATAACCTTTGCAGTAACCTCAAAGCATTGACTGTTGTCATAAACTTTATAATCTCCAGTTTTAAAGTCGTGGTTTGTAGACATAATTATAAATAAAAAAGGTATATTTTGTTTGAGATTTTCAACATGAACAATATAAAATCAATATTCTTAATAACTACATATATACACCAGTCACTCATTAACTCATTTGTTTATTACTTTGTATACAAGATATTTATGTTATTTAATAGTTCCTTCTTCCCTTACAATTATAATGTTACTAGAGTTTATACCATAGTATAAAGTTGCAAAAATAAGTTATAAACTTACGAGTACTAATACATAGTTGTGTTAACACACCATAAATAATACGTCTATGTATTATTTATTGTTGTGTACATAACGTGTATAGATAAACTATAAGTTTAAGATTTTTAGTAAACAATAACAATAATAATAATAATAATATTAAATAACAATAGCATATATTTGTTATTTAATATTATTATTGTTATTTTGAACATTGAACAAATAAAATAAAATAACAATATTAAAACCACAAAAATGTGCTCAGTTGAACAGGATCATAAAAATATAAGTTTTATTGTTCACAATATATTTATTGGTCCATACCATTTTGCTGGTAATCCCGAACATAAACAACTGTTTAATTCATACAATTTTGATGTTGTTATTAATGTTATGAATGATGACTTCACTTACATCCTCAATGAAGGTGACCGTAAGATTGAGTACTATCATTATCCAATGTCAGATTCACTAGATTATGCCAAGTTTAAGCCAAATGGACTAGCTGCTGCAAACACGCTATACGAATGTTTGAAACAACGAAAAAAGGTATATGTTCATTGCGCTATGGGTAAATCACGTTCCGTTGCTGTAGTTTTATTTTGTTTATGTAAACACTTTAATTTTAAATATTTATCTGCCAAATCTATCCTTAAATGTCAACGACCATGTAAAAATGTTAATTATAGATTCACCAGTTATATCCGCCGCTACATCAGTAAACATATGAGTATTGACAACAAAATCGGACATGACTTTCATGATAAAGATCGTTTTGAAGCTATTATAGATCAACATATAATGGCTAGTAATGGTAGTAATGTTGGTGATGATAATGTTGGTGATGATAATGTTGGTGATGATGAGTGTGAAAAGCCTGTATCTATACATATATCCTCTCTACTTGACGAGTCAAACATGTAATTAATGGTCTAATACATGGATAAACACCATCTGATAAAAAAAACATTTATAGTAGTTAATGTGCATACTGATGAAATCGAAGTGAACGATGGTTTCGAACATAAAACTTACAACACAAACTCTTTTTTGAGTTTTATGTTCGAAACCTATAATAGTATCAATGAATTATCACTCATGTAATGAGAGATAAATAAAAGAAAGAAGAAAATAACAGTGAGCAATTACATCTTTGAGATGTAACTATAAATTTTGGTCAAACTAAATTAGCTAATATTAGTGCTATCATACTATTATTTTCACAACACAATGTTGTGTACTATTTAATATTGTGTTATATCAAATTAAAATTAGTGATACCTATTAACATGTTGTAAATTACAAGACACTACAAATTTTAACATTTGAACCTTTAAAGCCTATCTGTTTTATGTATTTTTCCATCTGGTAATCCTATCTTATCTCATCTCATGATATAAATAATAAACACAATAGGATATATGTATATATACCATTATGTAATTATAAATGTATTGGTAAATAATTGCCTACATAATCTTACCAACATACAAAAACAAATAATGGGTAACGGGATAAAGAAGAAAAAGAGAACTAACATGTTATAAACCAAAGATAAGTAGTATTGGATATTTATAATTATAGATGTATAACCATGTTAATATGAGGTTAATTACACAAAATTTGTGTATTCAACTATCCACAAACATTGTGTGAACAGTTTTATATAATTGTGTACTAGTAATGGTAAATACACCTGTTTACCATTATTACAATACTTATTATAACATAATAATATTCACAGATGGTGTTACTTATGTATTAAATAGGTAATGTTTGTATGATTATTCAAACAACAACATAAACTATAAATGTTTTGAATACTGGTGAAGTTGGGTTAGTAACTAACTGTAATTTTGTTCTTCTATTAGTTCTTTCTCTCTATCTCTATCTCTATCTCTATCTCTATCTCTGTCTCTGTATCCTTTCCAAGTGTAGGAGTAACAACTAACAGGTACAAATGTTAATACTACATAATTTAGAATTATATATATGATAATATTTTATTATTATTATTATAATCTATCTTCCGAAGTTAAACAAAATAGTTTGGTGAATTAAGACAGGAAGGAACATCATAATAATGATATTAATCATGCAGTAGGGAGAGGAGGGAGGAGAAGAGAGGTAAGAGAAGAAGAAGAGTGAATAAAGTTATAATACAAGTGTTGAATATCTATCTCACAGCGCTAATAGATTACTATCTGGGTTTTTAGATATTAAAATATACGAACAACATATTTTTAGCAAAAATCTTAAACGATTCAAAACATTAAAATAAAGTTAAAAACAGGTGTTAAGTCATCATAAAACAGGTTTATTTTAATGTTTTGAATCGTTTAAGATTTTTGCTAAAAATATATTGTTTGTATATTTTTGGTAATTACTAATTACTATAGTTACACTTAAATGTAAGGCTTTATATGCATTTGTAAACTTATGCATACATGGACATAATCATATTATATATAATTATGTTTATAATCACAACATTTAAAATTACAACTGATCCATGATTAACTCTTCCTAGATTATCTCATTGACAACAAAACAAAACAAAACAAAACAAAACAAAACAAAACAAAACAAAACAAAACAAAACAAAACAAAATTATGTAAAGTGAGTATATATGTGTTAATGTTGAGAATTACTTATTCGAATTAACGTTGTTAATGTTGTTAATAATTTTAGTTCACAAGTATTATTGCGATTGACATAGCATAGTTCACATTGTTACAATTACGTCATCATGATGTAATCATATACACTATTTTAAAATCCATACTATTAATAATATAATTACCACTAGTAATACTTACAACAAATTCTATTTGGATACAAAAATTTTAGTAAGTTTGTATATTTAACATATTGTAGAGAGATAATGGAGAATAAAGAAGTAACAAACTCGTAAGTTTTGTAAATTTTTAACATTAATAACAGTTGTGTATATCGAATGGTTGTTTTGAATGTTTGAGTATCCCGAGTGTTTTGTTGCTAGTTGATACTAAATATACTTAACATATTACATGGCAATACGTGTAAGCAAGCATTCACAATGATCATGTGGATTATGCATATAGTTATTTGTTATGTACTATACATAGTTACATGATTATTGTGAATACTTGCTTACACGTATTGTCATGTATTGACACTTGAGCTGTTCGTATATGTTCCTGGAACATATAACTCTACTCATATAGTTATTATTTAAATAGCATATATTCTGCTTGTTATTTTAATGTTTATTGTTTGACATAAATTATCTTTAATACATTATAGTTTAATTATATGTCATATTAGTAATATTACATGACAATACGTGTAAACAATAACTCACAATAGTCATGAGGATTACAAGTATAAATATTTGTTATATACCAAAACATCTACATGGATGTTGTGGATGCTTGCTTACACGTATTGCCATGTATTGACATTCAAGCTGTTCGTATATGTTCCTGGAACATATAACTCTACTCATATGGTTATTATTTAAATAATATATATATCTTGTTTTTTCTTTGATGTTTGTTGTTTTGATGTTTATTTCTTTGATACATTACAGTTTAATTACTTGTTATATTAGTAATATTACATGTCCATACGTGTAGGCAAGGAACCACAACATTCATGGTGTTAACACATATTATTACTTGTTGTATACCAACATGTCTACATGAATATTGTGGTTCCTTGCCTACACGTATGGACATGTACTAACACTTAGATTATCTGGTTATATTCATGGATTTATAATTTCTTTCATACATATTTTCACTGTATTAAGTTTATTGTATTAAGTAATAATAGTGGAAAAAGGAAGATAATAAATATTAACACTACTAAAGGTAGTGTTTCATCGCACTACCAGAATTATTATTATTAATAATAATAATTTAACAATAATAAAAATATATAACAATAACATTTGTATAATCTAATAATAGACCACTCACTAGTGCCTTATAACTAGTTGAGTGGGTAAAGGAGGAGAGGGTGAGGAGTACATATATGACCGATGAACCATTTGTAACTACATCAATCCAACATTAGAAGAGTTATTATATAATTATTATTATTATTACTTGAAAGTCTTCCAACAAAATAACACAGCAATTATTTATAATAATATTAAAAATTCAACCAGAACTTAGTCAAATAGTTATTAACTACTTCCGTAACACAGTTAAAGAGATCATAGATGAAATTAAAAGGACCGGACACTATATTTATGTTGCATCTACACCACTAATTAAATTTGCTTATACCCTACTTTAAGTCATTAGATTATAGTGGTGATATTGGTTTCACCGATCAAAACTTAGTTATTTTAAAATATATATCTCCCATTCACCACTCACCATTCACACATAAACACATTATTATTTAAATAACATCATGGATTCAAATAAGTATAAATTATTAACAATAATATATTTAACGTACTATAATCTACATTATTTTTATATATTAACACCGTTAATACATGTATATCAAACATCTTATTTTTTGTCATGTAAACACATAAATGTATACTAAATATGCAGTAATTAACTATATACATAATGTTTATATGTATTAAATATGTTTAAATGTACAATGTAGTATTTGTACAATGTAATGTTCGGTGAATGATATAGTTATGTTACTTCTCAATCGAAATTGCAATAAATTGCAATTACAACAAAAAGTTACATTTGTTGTTATAAATAACATATAATTGGTAATGTAATTTATGTTATGGTGTTTACATAATAGTCGTTGTTTACACAACTATTCACAGATACAAAATACATAAGTTTATGTTGTTCTCACAAAGTTATATTTACTCATACATCGATACATAAATATTTGCGTATTCAACAACCGCAAACAATCATGTAAACATATGTGTGTTGTGTTTATTAACTACTTATCTACTTATCTGTTTCCATGAGTGTACAATTCTGAGTTTAAAATTTATAGTGCATGATTAATACTACTAGTAGATTATGTCTAATGTTATTATGATACAAAATATATTATATACCACTTTAAGTTGTATTTTAATTACTTTTAACTGTGTATATTTTTAAACATACAAACATATAACTTTTGTAAATAAAATTACATAAGTATATATATATATATTACCATATGAATAGTTAATTGTTTGGAACTGGATGGATATTGTATTTGTTAGTGTTATATACATAAAACTGACATGTAAAAATATATGGATATAAAATATGGTTGTTCTGTCAATCAGAAACATGAAGGCTGTTATCCCATATGAAGCAGCTATGGGATCAGGTTACATTAAAGATATGTTGCAACAGTATAATGGTAATGATAGTGGTAATGATAGTGGTAATGATAGTAGTAACAATAACTATAATGTTATTACAGTTCCAGATAAGTACTATTCGGTAGTTGGTAATTACATTAATTACCTCCAACATAAAAAGGCTCCACAACCAATTACCACAGTAAACAAATTGTCGAAATGTTTTGATATGGCAACCTACTTTGACGATGATTCTTATTTCCAATATTTAATGCAACGGACGTTTAACAATTGGAATACACTGTCATCTGCCATTTACAATGAGACTAACAAAGGTATTCAAAGAGAAATGTACTTGTATACACCTTTTTCACTTGTGCCAAAAGACACCATGGATAAACAAACATTCTTCAAAGAGTGGTTACAGATTAACAAAGACAAGAATATATTACTCAATGGTAATGAGACGTATCACACAATTGCTTACTACAATGATGATGGTAATACTCCGTGGAAATGTGTGTTTTATATCACAGTTCCTGTTGGTAATGATGAGCAGGATATTGTTGATGAACAAGGTAATGTTAATGAGGAGGACAATACTAGTGGTGTAAAATATGGAACTACCACAGTTGTTGACTTTTACGATAATGGGCAATTTAGGACTGAAGGGAACTTTATTGATAAGGGTCAAATGGGACAGTATCTACAAGACTTATACACAACTTGGTATCCAAGTGGTAACATTGCTAGTCAGGGTAATTATGAAGATGCTATGAAACAGGGTGTATGGTATACATGGTATGAAGATGGGCAACTAATGGTTGAAGAGACATATCATGATGACTATTTGCAAGATTTGTACACAAAATACGGTAACAATGGTAAGGTTATAGAACAAGGTAATTACGATAGGGAGTCAAAGACTGGGATGTGGTATACTTGGTATGATAATACAGATCAAGACATGAATGAAAATCCAGATGGTCTTCAGCTCATGTCTGAAGTACACTATGAACTTAACAAACTACATGGATTATGTACAAAATGGTATGATGACGGTAAAGTTATGGAAGTTGGGTCTTACGACAGAAATTTAAAGATAGGACTTTGGTATCAATATGATGAACAAACTCACACTCATTCTGAAGGTCACTACTCATATGGTGAGCGAATTGGAAGATGGGACTCTTGGGATGATAACGGTCAAATAATCAACAAACAATTTTATGTTGTTGATCAACAGTAAAATAGTAAAACAGTTAAATCATGATCATCCTCTCTTCTTTCCATCTTACATTCACTCACTTAATTACAACAAGATACATGAACACAAAATAGTGTTAGATGATATGTTGTCACTACGATAGACATTAATAATCATACAAACTTGGTTTGTACGAATACAACATGTAATTTATAATTAACACGTATACAATTCATATATGTGTAGATGTTATCATGGATAACAATTGTTGCTGCACTTATGATTGATTCATATCAATGTAAAGACACATAATCTTTGTGAATTGTTACCTACACAGATATTATGTAATTGTACTAATTAGTCTTGATATTAATAAACATCTATTAAATTAATATCCCAATATAATTACATAAAATTTGTGTAGGCAACGATCCACAATGATCATGTAGAAATACCACATATACAATGAACATGTTGTGATTTTTAATACTATAAATATAATTAACATGTTGTGGTTGACTACAAATATAACTATTTACCTATAACAACAGTATTAACACTTTACAGTAATGGACAATTTAGGAATGAGGAAAGTTTTATTGATAAAGGAAAAATGGGGCATTATTTCCAAGATTTATATACAGATTGGTACTCAAATGAACCAATTAGAGAACAAGGTAATTATGATGACAATATGAAACAAGGTATGTGGTATACTTGGCATGAAAATGGACAACTAATGACTGAACAACAATATTACAATGATGATTTACAAGGTTTGTATACAAAGTGGAATCGCAATGGTAAAATTATAGAACAGGGACATTACAATGAGGATTTAAAGGTAGGAATTTGGTATACTTGGTATAATACCAAGGGTAAAGGTATAGGTGAAGATGAAGCTGGTTAACTTATGTCTGAAACCCATTATGAACACAATGAGTTACAAGGCCTATATACAAAATGGACCGTTGATAATAAAATTATAGAACGAGGCAATTATGATGAAAATTTAAAAACAGGAATTTGGTATGAATATAATGAACAGTCTCACATCCACTCCAAGTATCACTATTCACATAATAGACGAATCGGAATATTCGAGTCTTGGAATGATGACAATCAAAATGTTAACAAGTTATTCTAAGTTATTGATCAACAATAAATAATTAAATTATTTACCCTTTTCATCTTCCTCTCCTATTTACAACAACATATATCAGATATACGTTAAATAATAAAACATTAGTATTAACAGTTATACAAACTTGGTTTGTAAGGGTAAATAATATGATTAACCAAAAGTATTTATACCTTGAAATGTGTAATATTAATTATATCAATAATTATCTTTACACTTGTAGTTTACTTTATAGTTTATATATAAACACATAATATAAAGCACTTGTTTATAAAGATAATCGATAATTTAGTATATTTTGAACTTTTTAGTTAACGTTAACAAAATATATAATACTTATGTATCCAACTAAATACGGAATATTACGTAAAACCCGTTGTACAATTATTTGACTAATCAAGAGACATAATATTATATTACATAATGTAACATATACCGGTATAATGTCATTTCATACAAGTAGTAATATTAGTATTATCATAATAAACTATTCATTCACTCATTCATCTTATTGCTGGCATAATGAAGATACAAATTAAATTTGTATCGCACATAAACTATTATATTAATAATAATCTCTATATTCAAGTAAACATACATGTAGAAGAGTGGAAAGGAATTAATAATTAAAACAATATTAATTGTGGAGGAAACTAGACAGATCAATTATCTTTATGTACATAAATATTTGTTGTCACAATTAGTGATTATATGTATACTATTACAATAAACATTAGTTATATTAACTTAATGTAACAACTTTAACATTTACATTCTTTTTTAAGATTGGTAATAAATGTTTCCAAGTACTTACTCTGTTCCTCTTCCGAAAACTGTCGCAACATATCACTAAAGTTAGTGCGTAATTTGATTAAATGATCATGAGCTGCACTCTTCTCTATTTCTTTATCTTTGTTTCTATTTATCATTTCAACATAATCATAAATTGGTTGTAGTACAGAATATATTGTATCTCTACCAATCTCACTAGAGGAACGATTGAAGAACACCGTTGGATTATATACATTATTTCCAACTTTGTCCATTTCTTTACCATCCCAGTTTTCTTCTCTTTCTTTTCCACATATAACCACTGGTCTATGATAATCGTAATCCTCTCTAAATTTATTAACAATTTTGGAGCAGATACTGGCCTGAATCACTCTCATACCAAAAGTAACAATCAATGCATGAATTTCACCAGTTAAACATTCTTCACCTTCTTTATAAAAGTGTATCTCGACATTAGGTTGAAAGTTACAAATTTGTAACGTTCTATTGAACACCAGTGTCCCCACACTGTTAACTGCGTCCAGAAACAATTTTCTATCACTACTGGTGACACCAACTAACAACACATTGACAGATCTTTTTTGCATTTTTAGATATCCAATACATTTAAAGAAATATAAATTTGTGTTTAGTATATAGTATATTTGTGGTGATCAACACACTTTAACGCACTATAGATCTTAGTTACAATCTAAAAGGAAAAAAGAATGGGTATATAGACTAATATTAGATTGTATAATCATACGTTGCATCGCAATAACACAAATTAAGTTTGTGTTACTATATTTTACATTGATTATTGTTGGACTAGGATTACTAAATATGGTAGAAATATCTAGGATTAAGTCGTGCCAGGTGTAAAGACTAGATAAGTAAAAAGTCTTTACAATAAAACATATTGTTGTTTTATCCTATAATTTTGTTGTAATCAGTATATATCTCATTGTTACAATGTTGTACATTATTTTGTATCTGTTTGTTTTTCTCTTCTTCCAACATGATAACACGGTTAAATATTGTTTGCAACGCATGTTGTATGTTATTGTTTGTATTAACACGTTTTATAGTTGAATTAAAATTATTAACATCATCATGAATAGTGTAAAACCATATATTTTCTACGTTAGGTAAGTTTACAAATAACTTATTATCATTCCAATTATCTTCTCTTCCACCACCACCACTACCACCACTACCACCACTACAAACAGTTATTGGTTTGCATCAATTATATGGTTATTTAACCCTACTAACGATATTGTAACACTTACTAACTTCTATTACATATATGTACTGTCCAGTATCAAATAAGTAAAAATGATATACAAAAATATTTGGCCATAAAATATGGCCACATTGTCAATTAGAAACATGAAGGCTAAAATCCCATACGAAGCGGCTGTGAGATCGGGTTATATTAAAGATCTGTTGCAACAGTACAATAGTGACAACGTCATCACGGTTCCAGATAAGTACTATTTAGTAATTGGTAATTACATTAATTATCTCCAAGGTAAAACGCCACAACCTATTACAACAAAGGGTAAGTTGTCAAACTGTTTTGACATGGCTATATATTTTGATGATAGTTCTTATTTTCAATATCTAATGCAATAGGCGTTTGATAACTGGGAAACACTTTCACCTGTTATCTATAACGAAACAAATAAAGATATTCAAAGAGAGATGTTCTTGTATATGCCCTTCACACTTGTACCAAAAGACAACATGGATAAGCAAACGTTCTTTAAAGAATGGTTACAAATAAACAAAAACAAAAAGATAGTACTCAATCACGATGCAGCATACCACATGGTGATTCAATCTAATATTGACAACACCATATGGAGATACGTTTTCTACACCACCAGTATTAATGGCAACAATGAAGAAGGTAATATCAACATAGAAAATGGTATCAATGAAGAAAATGGTGGTGACACAAGATATGGTACTATTACAATATTAACACTCTACAGTAATGGTCAATTTATGACTGAGGAGAGTCTCATCGATAAAGGAAAAACAATGGGACAGTATACGCAAGGTATATACACATCTTGGTACCCAAGTGGACAAATTGACAGTCAGGGTAATTATGATGATGGTTTGAAACAAGGTATATGGTATTCATGGTATGAAAATGGGCAATTAAAGACTGAAGAACCATATCTTGACGGTTATTTACAAGGTTTGTATACAAAATGGAGTCACGATGGTAAAATCATAGAACAAAAACAATACAACAAAAAGTCAAAGACGATAATATGTTATATTTGGTATGATAACATGGGTCAAGGTACAAGTCAAGGTGTGGGTGAAGATGAAACTAGTTAACTCATTTCCGAAGCTCATTATGAACAAAATCAGCTACAAGGTTTATACACAAAATGGACAGTTGATAATAAAATTATGGAGCAGGGTAATTACGATAGAAATTTAAAGGCAGGAATCTGGTACGAATATAATGAGCAGACTCACATCCACTCCAAAGGCCATTATTCATACGGTAAACGAATGGGAAGATGGGAGTTTTGGGATGATAATAATCAAATTGTTGACAATTTATTCTATGTTGTAGGTCAACAATAAATAATTAATTCACTCACCCTTTTCATCTTCTTCATCTCTCTTATTTATAACAACAACATGTATCAAATATATGTTAAATAATAAAACACTAATATAAGTAATATTAATAGTTATGCAAACTTGGTTTGTAAGAGTACAAGTATTGTGGTTGACTAAATATATGACTGTCTTTACACTTGTAATTTACTTGTTATTTTATACACTTATAGATGCATAATTCTCATGGTTATTGAACACACAGATATTATGCAATTATCCAATACTTTTGTGTTAGCTAAATATGTACTATACTAATATTATATAATTTATAATTGCACTATATCAGTATAATACATAATATCTGTGTGTTCAATTAACCACACATATTATGTAGAAATATATGTATAGTTAACAAGATCTAAAAATGTTACATATATGATATGTATGTTATAGTTACATTGTTAATGACTATAATAAAATTATTAGTTTATTACAATTTAATATTCATTAATATAACATAATGTTATATTATATCTAAAACATTAGTGTAATTAATAAAATGTGTATTGTACCTGTCTCAGAAGATATGATGAACTGGATTTATTGTTCATGTGATGATTGTAAAAGAAAGATAGGAACCAAGATTGACTCATCGTTGAAACATGGTAATATTTATGTTGTACATGATGTGATGGAACAGTATAGATTGAAGTATAAGGGATTTGCCAGTAATAAACCATTTAGCTCATTAAGTAAAAATGCGATACAACATTTGTACACTCAATTACCGTTAGATGAGATTCCATGGGAATACGTATCTGAAGGGAAAACTAAATATATTATATCTTGGATAAAAAGTAATAGGGAGACTGAGTTTGGTGAAAGACTTAGGTATACCATTAAATGGCATTCAAATGGTGAACCAAAATCAATTGAATCTTTCTTATTAGATAAGAAACATGGATATCATATAAAGCTTTATGAGAATGGAATAATGAAACGTATAGAATTATATTCTCTGGGAAACAAGGAGGGTATCGATTCTGCATGGTATAATGATGGAGAAAGAAAACATATATGTTACTACACTAATAATGAACTGAATGGGCCCTGTTCACTCTACGATAAAACTGGTATTGTAAAAGATCAGTGTAGATTTAACTGTGGTAAAAGAGTATGATGTATGTATTTATATAGAAAATTATGAATCTGGGAGACTTAAATTAACCAAAAAAATGCAATTATAACGTATCTAACAAAGAATGTAATCCACATGAACATAATGTATTAATACCTACAAAATTCATTGTATACTATGTTAAATAAAATCTATAGGTAAATACGTGAGTGAATAGACGGGGATCAATTAGTAATATTTTAGTTCAGACTTGTATTATGTTTACGAACGCCTCTGTAAACACGATTACTCATTGTTGCATATTTATTATTAACTTCAAATGGAACAACATGTCACTGTCACAATCACAGTTAGTATATTGATGTCCAAAATATAGTTTGTTGTCGTAGTTTGAACGTAATATGGTTCTCGTATGTTATGTATTTCTGTACTATCGTGGTATTTTTTCTCAACCTAATATCTTCTCGTCAGTAATGAGTATTTTTATGTTATTCATCTTATCTTTTTCTTGTTGTTGGAAAATTGCTACTTGAGTTACATATCTCCAAAATTAATATCCAAGGGATATTAAATCATAGATTATGTATATAATACATGAATTAAATTGTAGTGTTATAACAATAACACTCTCCTGGATTAGTGAACACACAACACTAGCCAATGAAATATTAATACGAGTAATGTTAATATTTGTACATATTTAATTTGTTGTATATGAAATGGTTAACCAAAAACATTTGTCACTCGAATATAACTATGTAAACAATATTATAATAATTCTAGTTTATGTTTAATTCTGTAACTGGTAATATAATTATTAACTAATAATATAGTGTACATATAATTATTAGTTAATAATTATTTATTGGTAATATTGATATATAATTAAATATATTATTGTCTTATTCTTTCTCTTTTACTCTCTCATTCATTACTATTATTATTATTTTATATTCTCTCATAACAAATATATATATATATATCCTGTTACAATAACACAAATTAAATTTGTGTTAAAATACTTTGTAGTGAAAAAAATATTGTTAGTAAACAACACTACTAATCATGTTAATAAAATATAAAGTGTACATATGTAGAATGTAACGTGTAAAGGTCAAACAGAATATATTTACAATAAAATATATAGGATAAATCACTATATATTTTATTGTAGTTAGTATAGTGTTTGTATATCAAACATAAGTTAATTATTACACTTTGTAATGCAACTTTGTAACAGATAACATTAGGTACAGTACATGTATTGTGTATAACATTTAACGCTTTAAAATTTTATGTATTGTATACAACTAAAAGTTTTTATACACAACACACCAATTAATATATATATATATATATATATCTATGTGATTATTGTATGTAACTAGTATTGTGTACCAATCAACTCATATAAATACGACTGTAAGTTAGAAATATATAATACAAATTAAATTTGTATTGATTAACAAATAAAGTTGTTACCTTACTTTAATTATTGATAGAATATACCATTTTAGTATTATGACTTTATTGTATTGTAATATAATTAATATTTGACCCACTGAGAGATGTTACTTTGACTACTAAACACAAATTCATGGTGAATGAATTTTATATAAATAATTTATTGTTCAATGTTTACAATACCTCTATTTTCATGAGATTGGTGATGTAAATCCATCCACGATATGAACATCTCTTTTGGGAAAATGGTTATGAAACTATCAAGAATTTCACAATGAAGTCTATACTTATTGATATCAATCGATGGTTCATCTTTTACGTTGTAATTATTGAAATAATCAGTGGGTGTGTATGTTCCAGATATTTTTCCTTCTTTGCGCGAAAAAGACCAACTGTATATTGGTGTTTTAAATCTCACACCACCATTATTTGAACTGTGTATCATACAGATATCATCAACATTATTGAAATCACCCGAGTTAAATACAAAATCAAGACCAAATTTCTGCTTAATAGCCGATGTAAAATAAAGAAAAATTTTATTTACACATGACAAGTTAGGAGATACCAGTGTGGGAAAAACTAAATGATAATTCTTCACGCCTTCACTAATTGAATTATATATAATAATATCCTTATTAGGATCAAATATCTTTTTATGAGGGAAAAGATCCTCCCATTTACTTGAAATAACACACAGGATATCGTACATCATAATATGTGTTAGAATATTAAAATACTCCAATTGTTGCTCCCTAGGCATACAGCTGTAATCAGGATTGTTTGAGAGTATAAGATGTAGCAATGACTTATATTTTATTTGCTTACATGGTTTACCTAACTTACGTGGTTTATCTGTCTTACGGCGCTCAAGATCAAGTAAAGTTTTTTCCATATCCCCCTCTATGGTGAAATTAATGCTCATGTGGAATTTACATTTACTGTCACGATTAACTCTCTCAAAATAACCAAGAGGATACTCTTGTGAGGTCACAATTTCCTCATAGAATTTTAACATATCTTTGAAGTTACCAAACCGATTAACGCACTTACCATTATAAGATATATTTTCACCAACTTTCTCCCTAAGAGGATAAAGATTATGTTTATAAGTGGTAATATTACTCTCTGTGATAACTGGATTCTCAACATATTGTTGATACAACTCTGGTTTTAAACCATACTTCTCAGAAGATTTAATATATTTTATAGAAACACTCTCTAATAGAAGTTCAGCGATATTCTTAACATATATCTCAATATATTCACCATCATACAATTCTGTTCCACCTCCATCACAAAGATTGTAACATGACAATAGTTTACCAATTTGTTTATCAAAAGCATACAAACCAGACATCTGTTTAGACATATGAAATGTACAAATAATTTCCAAAGGAGAGCAAAAGTATGTTTGCATTGTGCTTAAACGTGACTTCAAATCTTTGGTAGTACCAATCTTGACTACTGCTTTATTTTTTGCGTTAAATGTTTTTGTATCAACAATATAAATAACACAACACTCATCCTTTCCTCTTTCACAATCATCGCACAAAAATCCATCCACAACAACCATTTTATGGACAATACAAATTCATGAAGTCACGTTTATATTAACGTTCATTAATTAATATGTATTTATTACCATCCTAATAAACTTTGTAAATAATGGCATTATTAATATTATATTACTTAATAATGAATGTATGATCTCTATCAATAGATTAAATATCTCTAATATAGTTAGAATTGGGTATATATATAGTATATTTACAGTACAATATAGTATTATGCTATATTGAATAGCGTTAAACATTTCTGTCAAGTGAATAAAATGTAACTTAACATAAGTATTTGTATTTTATTACCCAGGATAATAAATATATAACAAAGCAAAGTAAATTAAAGTGATATGTATATACAAAGTATTTATAGGTTTATTTACTGACTGAGTAACAGTTATTTAGTATAATTACATCAAACTAATGTCTTCTTATTTCAAACGAAGAAACATATACTTGTGTATTTTTATACCACAATATAATATGTAAACTTATATATGTTTAATTGTACAAATGTGTCTACACTAATGTTAATATAACAACTAAAATGTACTAATAGTCTAACATTACTTATACTAATGAATACTTTTATATTGGTGTTTATATTCACTAATATAATCAAATAATATTCGTGGTTGATTAGAGGCACTGATGTTATGTAATTATACTAGTTAATTACCAATGCTAGTAATATTACTTGTAATTATTTGCTTATACTAGTGATATTTACATAACATTCATGCTTCTAATCAACCACAATAATTATGTGAATATCTCTAATACATAAAATAATAGTTAATTAACCTTAATAATGGTATATTTATTAATATTTGTATTTATACCTGTTTATTTGTACCAGTAGTTACTCACTCATATTAGTAAAATTACATAATATTCGTGTAACCAAACCATTCACAAATATTATGTAATATACATTAGTGTATATGTCATTTCACATAAATGGTAATAATATTAGTATCATCATGATGAACCGTCCATTCACAAAAATAGTATGATACCAACACTATTATGATAAAAATTATCTATTGACATCAGGATCATTACATAATGTTGGTGGTTAATTGTGAATACCGATATTATGTAATTGCACTGATATGATCAACTATTTTGTATTAATATTATCATAATCCATGATACGAACTTAATTAGTATAATTAAATATTTTACTATGAACAGAGTATATCCATTTTTCAACAGTTTATGTATTAACGTAATTTTGTGTTAATTCTTGTTTGGTTGTAATTAGAGATTACAACTATTATGTATATGAACAACAATGCTATGCTTTTGTAGTTTTATTTCCATTCACTCATATATGTTTATTAACCCTATAATACTACTTACTAATTTAAATTAAAATTATCGGTTAATATATGTTGATATTACAAGGTTAATAATTACCTACTTTATTACGTAAAGAAAAAAATAAAAGTAAAACTTAATAAAGTACTATTTATTATAAATTGAATGTAAAATAATATTAACAGTGAAAGTCATATACCCAAAACTTACACTATATTATTAATAATATAAAATTATGGTGTTAGAGTATACTAAATTCAATCTTGATGATTACAAACTTATTAAGATTATTGGTTCTGGAGGTCAAGGTAAAGTTTACTTGATGGTCAACATTCACACTGATGAAGTATTCGTTATTAAGTTTAATATTATACCTAATAATATTAACAATGAAAATCAACAAGAAATAATTACTGAACGAGTATTGGCTAGGAAGAATTCTGAGCAGGTATTAAAAGTGTTAACAACAGTTCAACACCCAAATGTTATTAGGGTATATGAAGTTGGTGACATAGACGTTGAAAACAAAGATTACAAGTATTTACTGAAAATACTTAATCATGGTGAAAAACGTAAAGATTATATTCATGCTTCAAAGTTTAATATTCCATACACTGTTATGGAATACGTTGAAGGACGTGATATAGACGATATTGTTGTCACTCATGATCAAGCAGTTGATATCATGACTGATTTAATGTCAGCACTCAAGGTATTTGAAAAGTATAATATTATACATCATGATATGAACTTTCACAATATTCTTTATAATACCAAAACCAACAAACATGTGATTATAGATTTTGACTATTCAGAGATTAATAATATTAATACAGATATTTCAGATATAAGTACAGTTAATTTAAATTTGGGAATTAATTTACATAATACTTATAGTGATAACAATGCTAAAATAGTCTTACCAAGTACCACTGCAATTAACAAATATTATCTTCATTATGAACGGGGTAATGGTAAATCATCACTCGATCATTATATTATGGTTTTATCTCTATTGTTAGGTGAACAACCCTTAGTTTTGACTCTTGAACACAACGTACGAGAAACATGGCAGTATGGTGTTAAGAGAACGAATACTGTCTAGCTATGAATATTATCATGACCATTATTATGAATGGTGGCATACAAACAATATATACACTTGTCAATTAAATATTTTTAACTATAAACACGTACAAAATAAATTACAACATCGTGTTGTAAAATAATGTTAAGTAGAGATATGTTACATATATCATGATTAATTTTTTAGCCCTTGTTATTTTTTATCACGATTAAGGTTAATTAAAACTCTAATAAACATACTGTGGTAAAATATTATTTAACTTGTTACTGTTTATTTTTTTACTCTTGAAAATAAATACATATTCTCTGTAATAACCATAAATATTATGTTACCAGTATATTATATTTTTAGTTTATATTATATTAATGAAATTAGTATATATTTATATGTAATTTGATATATCGTGAACATGTTAACATTACTATGGTTACTGTAATTATACTTCAAGTATGTTAAAGTTACAAGATTGTAATATTCATTACTGGAAACTTAAAATTACAACAGTGTAACGATTATAACCATAAATAGGTTGAAATAATAGAGGTTACGATGACATATTTAGAGTGTGTATGTATGTCAAAATTACAATATACTGTTTGATTAAGTATTCACTACTTGGATCATGTTTGTTTGACATATTTTTATTTTACTGAGTAATAATTACCCATTGTATCACTGTACTTTTAACATATTCAAGATATGTTACTAAACGTTTATAATTAAACACATTCAATGAATGTTACTGTAATCTTTATATTTTTAATCTCTTTAATGTATATAAGGTATATTTTGAATTTTAAGGTGTATTTAGGGTGCACCTTAAATATTTTAACATTCCTGAGATGTAAGGTTATTACATGATTGTAATTTAACATTTCTGGGGTAAAAGAATGTTGTAACCTTTAAATTTTTGATGTTTGTGAGATATACATATATATATATATATGGTCATTACAATCTTATATTCTATCCGTATATACTTTATTATTTATGGGTATGAAAGAGGGAAAGAAGGTAGGATAGAGAGGGGTTAGAGATTCCTAAGATAGATCGAGGGTACTCGGGGAAGTCGGGGATTGTCAGGGTCCTCAAGGTGTAGATCGGGGATATTCGGGGAAGTTGAGGATTCTCGGGGTAGATCGGGGAAGTTGGGGATTTTCAGGGTCCTCAAGGTGTAGATCGGGGATATTCGGGGAAGCCAGGATGTTGAGGTATATTAAGAATATATCGAAATTGTCAATATACCTCAACATTACTAACTATTTTTTGTATATCTCAACATTACCAACTTCCCTGAATTTTCCCGATATACCTTGAGGACCCTGAAAATCCCCAACTTCCCCGATCTACCCCGAGAATCCTCAACTTCCCCGATCTACCCGAGAATCCTCAACTTCCCCAAATGATCCTCAGTATATCTGACAATCTCCAACTTCTATAAACTACTTCAAATATTCTCGGTGGGGGGGGGGAGTAGGTAGGAAGAAGAGGAGGATGAAATTATAAATTACATTTGAGGAGATATACATCTTGTAATACATAGTTGTTTAAACTATAATATCGCACTTAAAAAGTAAATGTTAGTTAAATTAGAATGTTCTTTGTTGTATTTTATTTAACAAAGATATATTACCATAATCTTTGTAATTTTAACTTACTTAAGATGTTTACACATACACTAAACGTAGAGATTAAAAATACAAACATTACAATAACATGTCTTGGATATGTTAAAATTATAAAAGTTACAGTAACATATCCAAGACATGTTTATGTCAAAATATAATTTGTATTACTATCTCATAACTAAGATATACTCGTTTAAATAATATATAGTTGTTTAGGTAACATATACATATCTAATACATTCTTTGTCTAGTTAAGATATCTCTAATACATTAAGGTATCTTTGATTAAACAACACATACTATTGTGTGCCTTATAACTTCAAGATACTATGATGTGTAGTTGTAACATTTACAATTTAACACGTCCAATATATAAAAATGTATATACGCTACCTTAAGTAGTATAATTTACTATTTACTGTTTGCTTCATCTGTGGATATGAACAAGTGTTAAAATGTTAGAAAATAATGTTAAACATGTTAGTAATAATAGAATAAACAAATAAGCACACTACATGGTGTAGCATTGTTGTTATATCGCATTTTGGTGAGTGATAACACGTTATCAACATACTACTTTTCCTACGATACATTAAATATAAATATACTATATGCACTACTTCAAATAGTACTATTTATTTATTTATTTATTTATTTATTTATTTGTTTATTTATTTGTTAATATGTTAATTGTATGATATAACGTTGTTTAATGGTTATAACATTTAATGTTAACTTGAAAACACCAACAAAATAAAATTACACTTTTTTGTCATATCAAAGATTATTTTACTTGCACATTCAAGGTTATGTTTATGGGTGGAGTATATTATTGTTAGTGTTATTATTATGTATAAAAATGACATACAAAAATATTTGACAATTAGAAACATTAAGGCTACAGTTCCATATGACACAGCAATAGGATCAGGTTACATCAAGGATCTATTACAACAGTATAGTAGTGATAATACCATTCCAGTTCCAGACAAATATTATTTAGTAATAGATAATTACATTAATTATCTTCAAAACGAAAACCCTCAACCTATTACAACAATAAACAAATTAACGAAGTGTTTTGACATGGCATCTTACTTTGATGATAAGTTTTACTTCCAGTATCTAATGCAACAAGCATTTAACAACTGGGCAACACTTTCACCTACCATTTACGATGAAAGAAATAAAGACATTCAGAGAGAGAGAGATGTTCTTGTATACTCCTTTTTCACTTGTACCAAAAGAATATATGGACATACCAACATTCTTTAAAGAATGGTTAGTAAGAAATAAAAATAACAATAAACAAGTAATATTTAATGGAAATGAAACTTATAACACAGTCTGGTATTCAAATGGACAAATTGCTAAACAAAGTCATTTCATTCATACCATGAAACAGGGTGTATGGTATTCTTGGTATGAAAATGGTCAAATGATGTTTGAAATACATTATCAAAATAATTACCTACAAGGATCATATACTGAGTGGAATGATGATGGTAAAATTATGGAACGGGGAATATATCATAAAGGATCAAAGACAGGATTATGGTATGAATACAATAAATTGGACCACCTGAGTTCTGAAGGTCATTATCAAAACCGTAGACGAACTGGAACATGGGAAGTCCGAAATGACAATGGTGAGATAGTTGACGAAATATATTTTATGTCACATTAGTAAGTGTGTATATATGTATCTATAATACCAACTTTCTTCCTTGTACATGTGTTGTATACGTACGTATACAACCATCTTCACCTATCCTACACTCCCTATACTTTTTATCTTCACGATATGGTAAACCACAATACAAGTTTAATTTGTATTGAATAATAAATGAAGTTATTGCCTGATTATACATCGATAATGATAGACATGAAATTTTAGTACTCTTTACCTGTTTACTCTTTACCCTCTAATCACCCACCTCTCGTTTATAACAATGTACATACATATACACACACACACACACTGTTAAATAATAAAATATTAATGTTGACATTAATGATCATACAAACTTGGTTTGTAAGAATACAACTATATATCATCGACCAAAAAATGTTCATCACTTAAACATATATAAATTTTAATTATAGTTACAGTTACAACTTCACACTTGTAACTTATTTATTTATTTATACCAACATAATCTTTGTGGTTGATTAGAAACACGAATGTTATGTAATTTTGCACTAATAACCAAATATCTATACTAGTGTATATAACCACTTGTAACTGTTTACTCACATTGACATATTATCATATATATAACTATTTATTTATTTATGACAATGTATTAATAGTATATTAACAATATATTAACAATCGTAATTGTTTACGACAATATCATTACACAATTGCTGTGGTTAATTAGAAACATAGCAATTGTGTAATAGTATGTATATTGTAATTGAATTATTGTTATACATTTAATAAAAATGCGTGATGAGGGTGTGTACTACTCGGTAGTAAGTATGTAATTCCGTTACATAATGTAACAGGAGTAGAATTTTATGACTCATTTTTACTATCGTATAACAATGATAATATTACGGAATTACCCGTTCCATCCGGTGTTTGTGATGATTCTGTTAAAGATTATGCTAATTATTTAACTTTAAGTCCAAAAACAGTGACAGTGGTGCATGATTGTTTGAGATTGGCAGATGTAATAGGCGACAGAAATGTATTTAAAACAGTTAATATTACAGGTTGTAAAGTATTGGCCCCTATATCGGGACATGGTTAGTAATGTCAACACAACATTGAAAGAAAATATTTATATTCATGTACCATTTTTTATGTTACCTGATACTTATAAACTTAACTGTTACTATTTATATAAATTGTTAAAACATAATAATAATAAAACAATGTTTGTTGGTGATGATACTTATCATCACAGTCACAACATTGATTATGATCCTGAACCTGATTGTATTAGTGACTTTCCAAACGTGAAATTTTATTGTAATGATAATCTAAGTGTTGCTATAGAATACAATGACTATAACTGGATTAACACATACACTTATTATGATGATAAAAAGGAAGAAACATGGAACTTTTAAAAATTGGTATTCAACTGGTAAATTACAGCGTGAAACTTATTATGAGTATGGTACCACAATTACGAGTAAATACTGGAATATATACATGGTGAATCATTACATACAATATTTATACAAATAACATATACTACTCAAAG
>Ga0302300_1000399_pt1 | contig 30996 bp, 21 predicted proteins | sample III_Palsa_E1_1_FD_198756 | JGI IMG/M metagenome (GOLD analysis project Ga0302300, IMG submission 198756) | Peat permafrost microbial communities from Stordalen Mire near Abisko, Sweden - III_Palsa_E1_1 | ecosystem: Environmental > Terrestrial > Soil > Palsa > Peat permafrost | place: Sweden...
TACTAAATATACTAAATATACTAAATATACTAAATATACTAAATATACTAAATATACTAAATATACTAAATATACTAAATATACTAAATATACTAAATATACTAAATTTTATACTCATTGTTAATTTGTTTCATGATGAAACAAAGTTATTGTGTTTAATTATTGTGTTTAATTATTGTTTTTAACTACTAGTTTTCAATTAAATACCATACGTGGTGAATTTATAATGAGAGTCTAAGTAAAGACTAACATCATTATTGTCACCTGAGGTATCACTCGCTTCCCTGAAGCAGTAAAGACCATCTACCTTTGCGATGAGTCTTTCAGTGTAGTTAAATGTCGAAGCTGTCACATAAGGAGGACCATAAATCTCACAACCCTTCTTGTACAGAAGATCCATACACAACTTCATATCATCTTTAATCTGTTGTAATTTTTCGAGAGACTCAATCGGTACGACTTGATTGGTGTGAAAAAACTTAACCATATATTGTCTGTCGACATCATGAAAGCGAAAGAAGCGAAAGTACTTCGAGTATTTATGAGCAAATTCGAAACCAACCCTGTTTAGATGTTGTACATCTTCATCTCCTTTTGTCTGATGCACAATATTTTCAGGAGTAGCAAGCTCGGCTGCAATTGTTGTGCTAGACATTAGATTTCCAAGAGAGTTAATTTCTCTGTAAAGGTTAGACATCGTCTTTATAATGTTTTATATATTTTTATAAAAAAATCATTTTGCAACATGTACCAGTTAACTGTACAACTAGTATTTTAATTTTATTAGTTGTCATCAATGACTGTAACAAATATTAAATACTTGTAACTATTTCAGATTAAATAGAATATTAAGGATATTCTAAGATAGAGAGTGATATTACTATAATGTCAAGATTAATCATTATGATCATTTGAAGTATGTAATTACCTCTCATTCTTAATACATAAGTACTTTTAATTTTTAACGTAAGAACATAATACCATTTTAATAATTCTACTATGAGGTTTGTAATTAATAGTATGTTATATTATTTTTAATATTCATAACTTAAAGTAGAGCAATAACATTATTTTACAATCTTAGATTGTAAACTAACCACATATATATATATAATCACAAGATTACACTTGTTTTCCATTAACCCATATAACTGAAGGTAAAGGTATTCCAGTATCAGTCCACTTTTCCCATAAACCTTCCTTGTTATTATTAATATAATTACCTCTGTATAACATATTTCCGTTTTCGTACCATCCTTGCCACAAACCCTCTTCCTTATCATCGACGTATTCACCTACGTATGAAATATTTCCATTTTGGCTACTATCGTCTGGCTCAGCCCATCTCTCAGTTGGGACCAACCTTTGGTTTTCGTGCCATCCTTTCCACATTCCTTCCTTTTGCCCACTAACATATTTACCCTTAGCTCTTGGTTGTCCATTCGGGTACCACATCTCCCATAAACCTTGTGGTTTTCCATTAACATATCTACCCTTTTGCCTAGGTATCTTATTTTGGCCATTATCACTTGGATACCATACTTTCCACAAACCCTGAGCCTTTTCATTAACATAATGTGATATTGATTTAATATGTCCATTGTTGTAATATATGTTTACCATATAGTAACCCTTCCTGTTTCCATCTTCAGTATGATAGTTGTGTACTGCTAACAGACCGTCATCATTAGTAATTTCACGATTAACATGATATTGTTGGTTATCGTTAACTTTTATAATTTTGTTTTTGTTCAACTGTTGCCACTCTTTAAAGAACTTCTTGTTGTCAATGTATGCTTGAGGAATGAAATCGTGAGGGCAATGAACTAAAATCTCCCATTGCAACTCAGTTGTGATAACATCAGTGTAAACCATAGTGAACATATAAGACCAATGGTCAAACCAAAGGTTGGTCCCAACTGAGAGATGGGCTGCGCTAAACAGTTGTTGTAACAAATAGTAAAAGTATTGTTGATCGACGAAAAATGTATACACATTTAAGTACTGTTTAAGATCATCAACATTATCAATAATTGCCTCCTTTCCATTTAAGAAGTCAACATAATTACCAATTGTTGAATTATACTTATCAGGGATAAGTATTTCGTTGTCAAAGCCCAAATATTCTAGTGTTGCTTTAATATACTCTGACTGTATTGCGACATCATAAAGAACATGTACTTTATTGTTACCAATTGTGAAGATTATTGACATATCAAGATAATATTATTTGTAATAAATACAATATTAAAGTTCAAATTTAATTAAAAAGGTAAGCACGTATTAACTTGTAACTTAATATGTAATTAAGCATCCTCGTGTCTGGAACATGAGAAAAACACATATCTAACGGATTTCAATAGATTATCTAATGAACAATTTGTTACTTTATTCGTATGATTAACATTAACAATTAATTTATAAATGTGTGTTATATTAAATAATAAAAGTATGGATTGGTTTACGTTATCAAGGGAATTAGTTGTTGGTATTCAAGTTCCTATTTCACACTATGGTTTTAATAGATGTTCGTTACCATATGAATCGAAGGATAAAATACCAGTGTCACACGATAGAACAGGTGACATTATACATCGTTTTAAACATAAGAAGCATATCATAATGAAACTTGTTGGTATTGAAAGAGACTCATTATATGAAAGGATTATTACAGACATTAGTGAACCTGAATTTAACATAGCAAACTGGAGGTCTGAGGTCAGAAAGTATTTTGAAACAAAGTCCGTATTTGGATGTTATGTTGAACTATGGATTTACATGCCTCTTGGTGTAATGAGTAAAACCAATAATTCTAGTGATGTTAAAGAGCTTAATGATATTGGTATTGACTGTAATGCAGACCTATTGTGTGATAAGTTGTCTATCAAGAGGAGGCAGTTCAAAACTATATTAAAAGAGTTAAACGTTAAGGACTTATCTGTTAGGGTATATCATACAATTGGTAATTACCAATAGTTATATAATTAAAACAGTTAAGTAGTTGAGGTAAGTATCTTATTGTCAGCACAATTCTTATTGTGTAAATTTTAGTTTCGTGACTGTATAATATTGTCTACTATACGTCTAACTGTTTACGTTAAGTGTTACTATTAACATATTATATAATCATCCAACAATAGCTGAAAGACATTAAGTCACTGACAAACATCATAAAACCAACATTACCATTTAGTAAATGGTGAAATATATAATATTAACACAATTAATATTACTGATATGACTTACACTATAAATATATTGCAACTCAGGTAAGATCCATTATCGTGAGAACTAAAAACATATGCGAATAGTAAATTGGATTTTATATTTTGTTTGTAAATGTCTGAACGAGGACTAGAAATAGAAAGAGGTAACAACATTTGTAAATTTAACTAACATACAAGAACTTTACAAGTTTACAAGTTCACATAACAATTGTATATGAATAATTGTCTATGTAAAACAAAAATTTACTTATTAATTCTACTTGATAAGTAAATTTATGTTTATGAGTGAACCTCTTAAATCTTTAATGGGTGAAACAATCTATAACAGATTTACAATTGATTATTACCATTTAGCCTATGGAGATAGTTGTCAACAAGGTTTTGGTATAATGTTACCCTATCAAGTAAAACCAATCGTTAATTGGTATTATGATAATAAACAAACTATGGATCAATATATTATGGATCACCCAAGAGAACAATTAACTATTATATGGTTAGAATTTAAGGAAATGTTCATTAACAAAGACTACTTGATTGATATGACCAAAATTACAAAGTCTTTAGATGGTATTGGATATGAATCAGGTAATGACCTTTACAGGATTTGGAAACAATACATATTCTTAAATAAAGGACAGTTTCGTGCATATTCACAGATGGGGTAATACTGAACTAGTGACAGTTTCATCATCTCGATATTGGGAGTGTTATTGATTGATGTTAACAAGATTATGAATCGTATTATTTTGGTGATGACCAACGACAGAATTACTTCTCAAAGAAGTAATTTTTGCTCATAACTAGGGACAGTTTCATCATCTCGATATTGGGAGTGTTATCGATTGATGTTAACAAGATTATGAATCGTATTATTTTGGTGATGACCAACGACAGAATTACTTCTCAAAGAAGTAATTTTTGCTTATATTCTGTATGTTATATAACATACAGATAACAAAATTAGGTCTAAACACATTACAACTATTATAATCATATATTTAACAATAATAAACATAGTATCTATGTTTCGATGATATCAAATGATTAGATTCACATATTATATTTACCCCGTACATGGGATTGTAAGATAATGAGTATCATTATCTGTCTCCATTTGTCGAACTAATTTCGAGATAGTTAATTTCGAGAAAGTTAATTTCGAGATAGTTAATTTCGAGAAAGTTAATATGTATAATTATACATACCATATTGATAAGAATTAACTGTTGACAATTTTAAATTGTCAATATAAAACATTTTGTTACCATAACTGTTTAACTATTTAACTGTATTATTTGGATGTTTATATTTGATATAATCTTCATACATGATGACAAACTCAAATATAACAGAATAATCAGCATTTGGTTGAATAATTCTAACATTCTGTAGGTTATGTTCGTCGTTCAACTTGTTGAACATGTTTAGTGCTTGTGTATTAGTCAAAACTTCAAGTTTTACATCGTATTCGTATTTAGTGTTGTCTATTATAGTGGGAATGTCTTTTGGAGGAGTATTGGGAAGAAGAAGTAAAACCTCATCATCTGGATCGTATAAAGCACCATTTTGGAAACAATCCGGATCAGGTGGAAATGGAAGTGGAAGAGAATATGTTGTAAATTTTCCTTGTGGATATTGGGTCCACCAAATCTCATCAATATCCTTCATACTATCGCTGTCTGGAAATATATGTTCCTTAAACCATTTTGGTTTTAAGCCACGACGAATAACTTGAAGATCTAATTCATTCGGAAGGTCTCCTACGATAACAATAGAATGTATTTTTCCTCTAACAGATTCGGAATAAAAACTATGCATCCATGCAACGATTCCATTAGCCCTTTCAAGTAGTTGTTGTTTAAACTTCCTAGCATATGTTGTGGTTTCAAATATATCAAAGCTACTTGAACAAGTTAATGGAATGGGAGAAGATTGGATATACTCCACTTCTACTTCCGCGTAATCATTACCGTGACCAGAGATCACATTGATGTGTGGAAGCCCTCTTTTATCTTTTAATCCCAGGATCAAATCATGAAGTTTGTCATCAACAACAATAATAAGAACATGTTCATATGTATGGGAGCAGTCATATTGAAATAGTACTAACCACTTCGGCTCACTCTCCATTTGAGGATGATTTAAATCTATGGTAAAGTCAATTTAATTCACATAATCTTTATATTAGAGCATTTAACTGTTATTTTTAATATTGCTTATAGATAATTATAAACATGTATTATAAACACTCATTATATAACACATATGATTGACTTATGTTATCTAAGATGGTATCTAGTCTATTACTATTTAACACAAACAAACATATACTAACTATAGTGAGAGAATGTGGTAATACTACATAGATAAAATTATTTCTATTCTAATGCTTTTAATAGTGAGAGCATGCTGTAACATATATAAACTAGACAGAATTCTATCAACATTGAGATTATTTTGATTGTTTTTATGCTAGTAATGATGATAACCGTTATTGTTTGTTTAAAAATGAAATTTCTAGTGCAAATATCACGAGTAGTGTATAAATACATTAGTAATTCAGTTAAATAAATACTAATAATGGATTTGTGTATCGCAGCTACCAATGGACAAATAGATATTGTTAAGCAATTGTTGACAGTGTTGTCTATTGAAGAGATTAACAAACAAAATGATTGTGGTGGTATGACAGCTTTACATTACGCGTGTATTTATGATCAAATCAAAGTAATCAAGTTGATGTTATCTTGTGCTAAGGTAAATCCCAACACTGTTGACGGTAATGGCAACACACCACTGTCTGAGTCAGTTCGTATGCTACGTGTTAATGCGGTTAAATTGTTGATTGGTAATCCTCAAATTAATGTTAATCACAAGAACAACAATGGTAACACATGTCTTCATATTGCAGTTGCAGCAGCTGTTGTCGCTCATGATAATAAAAGTGAGATTGAAATTGTAAAGATGTTGCTATCTAGATATGACACTATCGTTGATGCCACTAATGGTGATGGTGTTACAATTATTCATTGGTTACTTGAACCGGATAATCTTGAGTTGTTGAAGATCCTTTTAGTTATGAGACCTATTCCGATGGTCTGGCGTGATTCCGATAATAATACTATTTTACACCTGGCATATGAGAAGGGTGATATGTCAGTCATCAAAGAAATGAAGAATCACTATAGTGTTGCGCTCGTTAATGAACGTAGTGTCAACAATCGTGGTCAACTACCTTCACAAGTAGCTCAATCCTTAGGTAAGATGGATCTGGTAGAATATGCTATGATCAGCGAGGTACCAAGTGCTTTTCCATTTAGTTTAGTTTCGTGGTTGACTAGTTACTTCAACTAATAACATATGTTATTAACAATGTTTACTTTCTCAGAAAGTAAATGTAAAAATTTTGGTGTGAAACTAGTATTACCCAGACGGTAGCAACCGTAAGAATAATTCTGTAATTCTATAATTCTATAATTCTATAATTCTATAATTCTATAATTCTATAATTCTATAATTCTATAATTCTATAATTCTATAATTCTATAATTCTGTAATTATATAGTTAAATGGTTTAACTATAAAATTACACTTATAATATATGTTAGAGTTTTGTGTATCCTTTAGAATATAACATTATGTTGGATGGCAAAGATTATATTAAAGAGATTACCATTTTTGATACTAACAACCCCCAACAACTTTCAACATTGAATGAGAGACAGATAATGAGAGACAAGTTTGATGTTGACGGTTATCATGAGTAGTATAAATTTGATGATAATTAACAATAAAATTACTTCTCTAAGAAGTAAGATGTGTATACATATTACTGACTATACAAAATTGAGACAATGATGAGAATTATACAACGGTACATTTTACTTAAAGAAAATAAAAGTGTGTTGAGTTAAAAATATGAATGATGAGATACAAGTAAAAATAGATTTGGGGGATGGAACTGTACAAACAGTAACAGTTAATCCACGATCTGGTTTTTTATACAGTTCAGCTGACAACTTTGGGAAAGATGTGGTCATACCTATTCCTCAACGCTACTCAGATGTGGCATACGAATATGTTTCCTTTCTCAATGGTGATATTGATGTCATTAATAAAAATATTATCAATCGTTATATTGTTAAAAAGTTGTTTGATCTTAGTTATTTCTTTCAAGATGATAATCTGTTTGATTATTTAATTGAACAATTACTACAATCATGGTCTGAACTTTCACAGGTAATTTGGTCATTTGATTTTGAACTACTATCGAGTATTCTACTTCATTGTCCTTACCAGATGTTACCACCTGAATTCATCAACAATAAGAAATTTTTCAATGAATGGAAAAAGAAGAATAATAACAAAGACACAGTATTAAATCTGGTAGAGAAGTATAAATATATGGAATTCAGGACACCAGGAACTGGGAAGGAGATTACTCGATTGAGTAAAAGTGTTAACACTGATGATGTCTTTATGCACAATACGGAAGAGTATTACAAATCCGGTCAACGTAAACTTATTTCTATTCATGAAAAAATCAAGGACCAAGGTGTGAATAGACAGGTAAATGAATCGTGGTATGAAAATGGTAATTGTGAAAGTAAACATAGTTATGTTAATGGTATGTCATCTGGTTTATGGCAAGAGTGGTACCGAGATGGAAAGCCAAAATTAAGAGGCGAGTACGATAATCAAGGTCAAAAACATGGTATGTGGGAAGAGTGGTGGCCAAGGAATAAGACAAAATCAATGATAGAGTACAAAGATGGTATTATGAATGGTTTATATCAACAGACAGATGAAAGTGGTGACGTGAAAGAAAAAGGTTACTTTGTTAATGGAATGAAGGAAGGATTTTGGCAAGAACCAGGACGTAAGGCGTTTAGTGATAAGGTATATGTGGAATATAAAAATGGTAAGAAATATGGTCTTTATGAGGTAACAAGCAAAGAGTACGGAACAATGGAGAAGACTTACTACATTGATGATGTACCAAATGGACTATCTGAGGCTTACCACATTTTTCAAGGTAAGAAACACTTGACGTGGAAGGGATATTATGTTGATGGTAAAAAACAGGGTTTATGGCAAGAAGGACTATACGGTACTGTACAAGAGAGATATTACTAAATAGTAATTCTAACATGGACCAATATTTTAGTTATATACTCATATCGAATATGAGTACATTTGATGGGTATCTTATTATATTTATTATCCTAAGATAATTTGTGAATTTAGTGAAAGGAAGAGTTAACTAACTCTTATTAATATTATTAGTAATTGTATTATTAGTAATTGTATTATTAGTAATTGTATTATTTTCATATATTGTTATTAAGTAAAGAAAGCCTATTAGTGACTAATAAAAATGAGATATAGTATTGAAGGTCTAGTCCTAAACCACCGACAAAATCAGATGGAGAATAAAATTAACATTTTTGATCTTGAAAACGCCATAAAAGCGGACAATGTTGAAGTTGTCAAACAGTTTCTGTCTTCCGACCGTGGTTTTGTTGAAAACATTACAATTGATGGTGAGCATTGTATTGCTTATGCACTCAAAGGGCGGGCTTATGATAGTTTTAAACTTCTTGTGGAGCAAGAAAGATTCAACCCAAATGTAACTAATAAGGATGGAAAACCATTGTTACATATCGCTGCTGAATATGCTTTGGGACTATTCTCTAAACTCGACCGGAGATATTTGGATACATTACTCTCACATCCAAACATTGATGTTAATATCCTTGATAAGGATGGACTTCCAATTATCTGTAAACATAGTGGAATACATTGTAACACTTTTGTACCTCATCCAAATTTAATTATTACGAGAGCACTTTCTCCTGTGTTAGAACCAGTCTTTTACTATTTGTGTTCTGTTATACAAGATACAAGTTTTGGTAAGAAGGTAATTATTAAAGCTCTCACAGAATTACAAACCGAAAACTGTGATAAACAAAACTTCTTCCAAATCAAGGAACAATGTACTGATACCATGATGACACTAATAAATAGTTACTTGAGAGATAATAATGTGGTTCAAGATTGGGAGAATGAGATATCTAACCCAGAAATCTGGCTAGATACTTGGTTAGATACCCGGTTAGATGAACTAACAGAAATGGTGTCTGGAGATTGCTTAGAATCTACTGCTGATGAACATAAAATCCAAATGATGAACAAACTTTTTACACCAATTACTCCGGATGATCGATACTACTCAACAATGACCTCTGATTTTCCCAGTTTCTATCCTGGTCTACCTTATTAAACACTAAACACAATTAATATTTACATTTACAAAATGTAAAACGTTTTATTTCTAATATATTGTTAGCTTGCTTGTTATATTTTAGGAATAGAAGCGAAAGAGAATGTGTTGTAAATTGTTGTGATCAATTGTTGATAGTTTATCATTTAACATCAAATATATACGATGGTTAAATTTGAGATTTAAAAATCGTTCCATTGGAAATGGGATGGTCTGGAGATTTAGTAGGAGGAAAATTAGTTGCAGGAATTCGTGTTAAAAAAGAAAACTCCGAAGATATGGACACATTTCTTGAGCAGATATTATATTCTGAGAAAGTATACTATGACGTAGAAGAAGATCTTGTTGAATCCCTCATTGAACGAGCCAAGAAACAAGGAAATCTTTCAGACATACAGGAATTTAATCGACGTTTAACAGAGTATAGAGAAAGGACAGACAAAGAAATAAAAATACAGATTAGTTATGTTAAGAAACGTTCAAGTTATTGGGATGAAGAACCAGAAATAGCATTTGTTGACAAACATGATACATGGGATGAAGTATGGGTATATATTAATTTGGGTGTGAGTGTTGAGTCTAAATGTGCTGGATACTCATCTACTCATCCACTTTATTCAAAAGAAATTAAGATCAGTGATCTTATGACTTCAATTAATAGAGCCAAGAAAATTCTTGATGAAGATTTAGCTCAAGATTGGTTTGAAACCGATATTACTGTCTTTTGTGTTCCCTACTCACATCAAGTAAATGAATATTAAGTTATATAGTATTTGATGTCTCACAGACATCAATTGTAATTACCAACATCTTCGTTTACCTCATCTATGATGTAATTCTCAACATACTCAAACTTATGAGGATACACGTTTAATACTTATTGTTCTTGACTACCCTCATTAATTTGTTTAGTGAGCGGAATTATGTCACTATTAATAAAAGTGAAAAAGAAAAAAAAGGATTAAAAGTGTAAATTACACCAAGAAATGACACTCTTTACCATTCAAGATAAGGACGTTGATAACATTGACACTTTCTTCCAAGAAAGCATGTCTGAGTATATGAGTGCTGCTCAATTTGAACATGTCAAATCTATGTTACTTGGTGGTGTTGAAACTATTCTTATTAGTTGTCCCTTTAGAGATGATCAAAAGGAGTTTCCAATTTACAATCTCTCTAAGAATTCTAGATCAGGTAGCAAAGGTATGGTTGAGATTCGGGAGAACGGTAGTGTTCGTTCCTATGGTGATTCATTGGTCCTAACCGGTAATAGTGTCGGTCTGAAACTTTAAGTGTTTGAATAAATTTTCCTTACTCAGTAAGGAAATATAACATATTCTGGGTGAGAAACATTGTTGGTTACATGAAGCTATTGTAAGATAAAATAAATATTTGTTAATATGATGTTATAACCCTACACCATTAAAAATGTTGTAATTATTATGTATCGCGTTATTGTCATTAGCATAACTTTAAACGTAAATATTATTATGAAATTTATTTGATAGAAATATATGTTATTGACAATCTGTAGAAAAATTATATAGTTCTTGGTTTATATGAAATATAAAAGCTTAGTTATATTTGTAATACTGTAAACTTCCACTAAACTAAGATAAACCAATATATTTTGACAAATCATAGAATTATTTTAATTGTAACATTTAAAATTATGGATAACAGTTTATATATTGTTTTAGAACAATATTCTGATGATGTTGATAGTAACAATTTCCAATTATCTTTCAATCCGTATGGGAAGTTTGCTCGTAAGAAACTATCTACTTGTATTAAAGAATATGAAGTTAAACATTATAATCAAGATGTTTATTGTATTTCGTTCTGTGGTGATGGTGTTTATTTGTGTAAAAGTTTTGATAAACATTGTAATCGAGCTGTAAAATTCTTCGATTGTATCAAAAAAGAATATGTTGAAGAGGAGAGAATATACATAGAAAATCATGGTAAAAGTATGTACTATGATCAAATTGATGACAACGTAATAATAACTACTATTAACATTCTTCAAGAAGATAGAAGCAGTGAATGTTATAAAAATGCTTTATATGGACTTTTATTTGGTATTTATACTAAATATTTTGAATCTTATGAAGATCACAATTGAAAGAAAGAGTATGAATAGAATTAATTGAATCTTAAAGATGAAGTAGTGTCTCCTTCACACAAAAGAATTTACTAACAATAAATAGTATTGATACATCAGTGTAATAATACTCATATAATTATATAGTATATGTGGTTATATTTATAATTACTTATAATTGCCAAAATATCTATATTAATTTATTTATATTCAATAATAAGTAATAATGTGTTGTAATAAATTGTAAATAATATATAATTGTGTAATAGGATTACACAATGACAAAGTTAAATCATTACTTTTATATCTTGGTTCTACTAATCTTCCTCTCTCTCTTGTTATGTTCTTTTACCATCATAGCAATTGTGTATATAAATGTATTATTACATAATATTGGTGTAGGCAACTAACCACCAATATTATGTAATAATATACATGTCATCTATTGTTTCATTTGGTATCTTCTTAAGTTTCATAAATACATATATATATATATATATATTCCAAGTATACAAACTTTACCATTACCAAAATTAGAACGTATATATAAATGGATACCAAATTTAAAATTACCTGTTAATAATAGGTAAACATTACTTACCCAATTGTAAATTTATATGTTACAGTAACATATAAATTTGTATTTAAACATATATACGATCATTGTATTATTTTAATAGTTAATAATAACTACATTGATATATACAAACTATTTAATTTATATCACATTCTTTTGCTGCACTTTTTATTATAGTTAATATTATGTAATTACAGAATAGTTTAACAAGATTGGTGTGTATATGTATGATATCTAAAAACATGAAAGATAAAGTGATGGGTAAAAATATCATATGTTGATATGTTATATACCAACCAACTGTTTAACTATTACATCATGTAATAGAAATTTTAACTTGTTATAAATTGCAATAAAAATAGTAGACGATACAATTTTTGTTTTTATCATCTACTAATAAGTATTAATACTTATAATATATACCAAATTTGGAGTCTAATCATATACAAAAAATATTTTAACATGAGGAAGATAAGAAAATATATAGTACTAAAACATTTAGTATTGTTATGATTGTGAGATAAACAACTTAAACTAAAAGAACACAATTTATAGTTTGTTTACTGTAGGTCAGCTTCGCTTTAGCGTAGCTTACCTTTGGTTTATTGTAGATTAGCTTCTCTTTAGCATACTATGTTTCACAATTATTTGTACAAGATAATAATCTTTGATGAAGATAATTATACCTTTAGTTTGTAGACAACAGTTGTGTAGAAAACAATGTGTTGTGTAACATATAATAACAAATTATGGTTGTAATTATGTTCTTGTATATAAGTAAAAGTAAATAGTATATACATAAAGATGTTGTGTATAGTAGTGTAATATTTGGAATTTAAAGATGTTGTGGTGAATTAAAATTATAAATCATGGTGAAGTATAACCTTGTTAAAATTAAAAACTATAACTTCTGATGTTAAAATAGAAAATATAAATATTATAACATGATGGTGATCATCATCAATCTAGTTTAGGTTATCTTACTATTTTTTGTATCTGTGAGATACAAAACAATTATTTGTTATACTAAAACACAAATATGTACATGTGTTATTAACCATGATACATGGTTATTACAAGTATGTCATGTGTATGTTATTTATAAGGGAGATAAAGAAAGAAAGAAAGGAAGGAAGGAAGGAAGAAAATACATATAATACTATATGATGTTTAATGGTCACATTATGCATACATAATATGTATTTTAAACAAAAAGTAGTAATATTGTCTATTATATATATATATGTTGTTAACATATATGGTGAACTGATAACTCATACATGGTGTGGGTTAGTTAAACGCTAATTTATTGTACTTGATTTGTCTCAATAACACAAATTAAGTACAATAAATTAAAACTTAAGTGATAGGTCTGTTTGGTATATTTGTATTTACATAAACAAACTAAAATATGCAATTTTAACCATCCATAATATTTTGTCGAATTTCTTAAACGATTTAAAACATTAAAATAATGTTAAAATTTGTATTTTAGTAATCAGATTGGTATTATTATTTTAATGTTTTAAATCGTTTAAGAAATTCGACAAAATATGTTGGTATATTTTATTATGTTTTAATATATTTAACACACCATTATGTTAATATATATAATATATGACCATGCAAAACATTGACCAAAATAAATATTAAATATATTGCAGTCTACTATTATCACAATATTATTTACCTATGTTATCAAACAGACGAAATTAGTATGTTTCATACTTAATATCTATGTCAGAGAGGTATCACCGAGGATTTATATCAATGACAAGTTTAGAATCTGATAAATTAAAATATGGTATTACTGTATAATACAGTATATATGGTATTAACTTATTACAATCTAAAAACCAGGTGATAAATATGTTTGATTTGTAAAAATTTGTGTAAAAATATGTCATGTCAAAAAATTCTGTAAAATAAGGGTGTTGAATATGTTAACTATATATTATATGTTACAGTAACATATAAAATTTTACTTTTAATATTCTTTGTTATGTATACTAATATGTTAAAACAAATAATATAACATGAACTAAAATTTAATACTCAGGTAGTAATGTTAGTTGATACATGTAACAAAATATATACAGACACTAATTTTTAAAATTTACTTCATAATAGTATATGATACATATTTTGTAGTATATAATTTTGGTATTTTTATATTTTGAATGACAATACTAATTACAATTATGGTACTAGTACGTACTTTTGAAGCAGGTAAAATAAAATGGAGTATTGAAACTGCATACTATGTGTGGTATTACACGTTAGTATATTAAAAATATTGCCAAACACATTTAGTTTGTAAAAATTTGTGTAAAAATATGTCATGTCAAAAAATCCTGTAAAAATGAGGGTGTTGAATATGTTAACTATATATTATGTGTTACTGTAACACATAAAATTATACTTTTAATAGTATATTGATTACTTATACAATACTATGTCAATATAAGTAAGGTATATGTATATTTAATTTTTATTACGTAGTGATAATATTTATTGTATATTATTAAAATTTGTGATAGATAAGTAAATATACAATTTAATAATTAATAGTAACAAAGATATTACAATAATGATATATTGTAACATGTTTATGTGTTAAATTATATCACAATATGTGTGTGTGTGTGCTACTGGTAGTGACACACACACACATATTACACATTAAATTTTTATTTTAGTTACTGATAGTGACACATAATAATGGTACCATGTTATAACAGGGATTACTACAACAAAATAACAAAAAATTAAAGTGCAATTACATGATATTCGTGTAAGCAACTCACCACGAATATCATGTGGGTACACTAGTATGAATAAATAACTATTTAATTGTTATACTTGTATCATTACATGATATTCGTGGTGAGTTGCCTACACGAATTTTATGTGACTATACTTTAAATTTTATTGTTATCGTGCTTATTACCATTGGTAATAATTTAAATTATGAATTCAACATATTACACAATCTAAATTATTGTGATTGTTGTAATTATAAAGTAAAATAATATGCAACTGTATATTGTAGTGAGTATAAAAGGGTTTATAGTAAAATTATATATATAGTATATAGTAAAATAATAAGTACCCTTACTTTTACAGGTAAAATTTGGTTTTCCAGAGGCTAGCTTCGCTTTGACATATTTTTCATTCAAACCAAAAAATACATCATACCAAAAAATCCTGTAAAAAGTAACTATTGGTTATCTTAACTATATACTATATATAGTTATTATCATATAAAATTCTAGTACTAATATTATTATACATATAGTGTACCATATTAAAACACATAAACATATGTAGGTAATAAAATTTAATATTCAGATAACATCTGTATTCATTATATGTTACAAAGTGTACGGTTACTACATTTTAGTATTTACCACAAATAGTGTATTATTTAAACTTACGGTAAGATGGTAAAATACAATCTGTAAATACAAATTTGTAGTTAATATAATTATAATTATATTAACTACAAATAGTAAGTGTTTTGACTATAATACATAAATGTAAGTAATTATAATGTAAATATGTAATTACTTATATGAATACATAATCACATGTTTTACCTTTCTCTTCTTCTCTATATTATTCACCCCTCTTTTTCCCTCAATCATAACAAATTTTATATTTTGTAGTATTTAAAATACTATATATTACATCTTTAATATACCAAATAATTATTATGTATTACATGATATAACAAACAACATTTAAAATGTTAAACATAACACGTTCTACTATACAATTTGTGATATCGCTTATGCTGGATTAAAATATTCTACCATGTATTGTGGTTAATGAGTACTATTTAATGTATTGTATGCATAATGTTCCTATAACATCTATATTATTAATTTATATATAATTTTAATACTTCATACCCTATACATCCAAATTCATAACTATACTATAATATATAGTATATATTATATTATATTTCAAATACTCAAACATTATTAACATACACAAAGTTTAAAAAAAGTAATACAAATACAACGATTGACGCTCTGCATACTAATTAAATATTATATGTAATACCATATTACATATATTACTTTAAAAATATTAGAATACTATGTTACATAACATTAACGTTACTTGTTATAGTAATTTAAAATAATTTGTTACTTCACTATAACACATACACATACAACGTTAAGTTAAAACATATAGAAATTATGTGTGGTATATATATACATATGTATCTCTATATTTCAGTATATGTTTTTAATCTTTCATGACACACATTTTTAATTTGTAACCTTACAATATATTTTTAATATATAAAAAAGTTTAAAGTGGTAAAAATTTTTAAAGTAAACAACCATATCTCAAAAACCTTATAAAAAAAGGATACTAAAAATACTAAGTATAGTCTCCGCATAGTATGAAGAACGTATCTATCATACAATATATCATGGTACTTTAAAATATTAAATATTATGTTTAATATGTAATACATATTATGTTATTGTTATTTTTATAAAAATAAAGTAATTCGTCATATTATGTAACAGTTATAATTTTATACTATGCGGAGACTATACTTAGTATTTTTAGTGTCCTTTCTTTTATAAAGTTTTTGAGATATGTTTGTTTACTTTAAAAATTTTTACCACTTTAAACTTTTTTATACATTAAAAATGTATTATAAGGTTACAAATTAAAAATGTGTTTGTGAAGGGAAGGTATAATTAAATTAACACCATGATAATATGGTATTACAATTATTACCAAAATATTAAATTGTAAATTAGTCATTATACTATATAATTCAAATTTAGTATATTATATAACATGATATATTTAATGTAGTGGAATTAGTGTGATCACAATCATCTACACTGATGTAAGATATGTTAATCATTTAATTTCACAACATATTAAAATATATTACAACATTAAATATGTTGTGAAATTAAATGATACAAACATAAAACTACTTATTAGTTTAAATATATATTTTTTATAATATGTATAATTACTGTGTATATAGTGTATATTGTTAATATATTAAGTATGTATAATATTATAAACATTGTAAAGTAATAAAGTAATAAAGTATAACAATATAATGTTGTTATTATATAATATGCATAACATCTAATTATTTGTTATTACATAGATTTTTTAATAGTTTGGTATTTCTTAGTACAAAACCACTTTATTTGTTACTCATACATACGCTCAATATTACTTTCTTCCTTTCTTCCTTTCTTTTTAGGTATATGTAATCTCACTATAATTTACTTTTGATTTAAATGTTTTTGTCACCTGAAATTATATTACTGTATATTTTGTCTTTACTCCATCTGTACAAAATACAACTAAGTAATAGAAAATATCCTGTAAAAATACAAGTGCTGGAAAATATTCAACTGTATGATATATGTTAACATAACATATAAATTTATACTTTTAACAACTAAGGGAGATGTTACTGGTAAATACTTTGCTAAAAACAATAAAGATACCATAAGTTTTTACTTGGTTAACAATGATAAGTATTATATATTATAAATACCAACCATACATTAATTTTAATATTCAAGTGGTAATTATATTTACTGTATGGTTGGTATTTATAACATATACTAAAATTTATGATTCACTGACGGTAATTGTTACTATATGCACTACGTATAACATATTTTGGTGACTAGTAAAATAAAATATTAACATTTGGATATGGTAAACATAATTATATGTTGGTATATTAAAAATACAGGTAAATTTGTTTGGTTTGTAAAATTTTGTATAAAATTACATCATGTCAAAAAATCCTGTACAAAACAACTATTGAATGTCTTAACTATATACTATGTGTAGCCATTAATATATAAAACTATATTTTTAACTATAAAACGTATTCAGTATATTCAACGCCCTCTTACTTTAGTATAAAACCTTTTTATGCTCATTAACTATCATAGCGGTGATATTATCTTACTTTAAATTTACAGGTAAAATTTGGTTCGACATATTTTTCACCTAAATCAAAAATATGTCGAACCAAATTTTACCTGTAAATTTAAAGGTACTTAATAATCCACTATACAGTAACCAATATTACACTGACAAAAAAATATTAAATGAATACAATCCACCCTATATATCATATTAACAATAATAATACAACATTTTATGTTACTAGCAAAATAAGATATTAACTAATTATATGATATGATATGATGTATATTATTCATATATTAAAATACTAAAATATAGTTAAACATATGTTTGATTTTGTAACAATGTTTAAAATACATTATACAACAAAATCTTATAATTAATAATAATATTAATAATAATAATAATAATAGGTATTAATTATATTCTATATATGTTATCGTAACATATAAATTTCTATCCTATTAAAAAACTATTAATAATACACATACTACATTTTGTTATTTATTATATTTCATTTAATAATTAAATTACAGTATAGTGTTTACAAAATAACATAATATATAGATTTAGTACTAATAATACATAATAATTATGTATCTCATTCATCTACAATTTATAACATAGTTATTTTATACTCATAAGTAATTACTTGTATAGTCACAAGATCTTTGTGGTTGGTTGCCTACACAAATATTATGTAATTACTTACAATATACTAACATATAATTTCAGTTAACACGAGTACAATTACATAATATTCGTGTAGGCAACCAATCACAAAGATCATGTGATTATATGAGTATTATTAACAGTATATTATACACATATATTTTGCCATTTTAATGTTCAACATAATATTGAACATATACATAATTTTCTTCTTTCCGATGTAATCAATCAATACACATCCAAATAATTTATAACCTAGGGATATATAATCATATCTTTAAATAATTTAACCTTTGTATAATTCTGTATGATCATGTGTGTATGTTACAATATATAGAAGATATTCTGATATTGGGATATAAATCTTTTGTCCGACAAACATTTTTGTCAAAAATCTTAAAAGATTCAAAGTATTGTAAAATTGTCTTTCCTGTTTCCAAATTTACAACAATTTTATAATACTTTGAATCTTTTAAGATTTTTGCCAAAAATGTTTGTCGTTTTATTTTATAAACATAAAGTATACCAGATATGACAGCATACACAAACACAATCACACATACTAAAAGCTAACAAATATTATGTTACCACGTAATTTTACTATCTTTCCACTGTCACCACGAATGTGCGTATTATTACATAATATTTATAGTTAATTAATTACATAAATATTATGTAATAATATGTAATATAGTTGTGAAAGTAATTGTTTATTTATACTCATGTTATTACATAATATTTGTGGTTAGTTGCATACACAGATTTTATGAGATTGTACTTTAAATTTTAAAGTAAGATAATATTTCATTATAACATATAACGAGTATAGAAGGTTTTAAGGTAAAATTAAACATTGAATACACTATATAGTAAAATATTGCCTACCTTTAATTTTACAGGTATTTTTTGGTATGATGTATCTTCTCACCAAAACCAAAAACATGTCAAAGCGAAGCTAGCCTGCGGCAAACCAAGATTTAGCTGTAAAATTAAAGTAAGATAATATATTGTTATATATTGTAGTGAGGATAAAAAGGTTTTAAGGTGAAATTAAACATTGAATACACTATACTGTATAGTGAATATTACTTCCTTCATCCCCACTAACTTTTTCCTCTTGTCCATCTTTACATATATTAGTATAATTATACAATATTCGCGTAAATAACTATCCACTTATATTATATAACTATTAACAGTAATAACCAGTTACTTTAATAGCATATATACTTTTATAATTACATAATATACGTGAATAGTTGTTTACGTGAATATTATGTGATCACCAATGATAATACTTGTTTGTACACTGAATATCTTTCTTTTCTTTCTTTCCTTCCATCCCTTTCCCTGCCCCATCTATCTCTACATGTATTAGTACAACCACACAACATTTGTGACAAGCGACAAGCGCAGCGGCAGCGGAGGCAATTCACCACAGATATTATGTAGCCATCAATAATAATAACAAGTTATATTAATATATGGATATTCATATAAATATATAATATTAATTATTAATTGTATAGAACAACTCATCTCATAGTTAAGCTGATGGTTGAACTGTCATTTGATTTCATAGTTGAACTGTCATTTCAGTTCATAGTTCAACCGTCACTTCAGACCAGACAAGGACCAACCTTCGGTATACACAAATTTTATGTAATTGTTAAAAGCAACTTACCTTTGGTTAATTGAATGTTGGTCCTTCTCTCAAATGGAACATCAACTGATAGTTCTCAACTGATATATCAATTATGACATATCTCAATCATGATACGAGTCATATTTAATATATTATAATTATTTATACACTGAGTATCCGTCTTCTCTTCCTTTCTCCTCTATCCTTACATATATTAGTACAACCACACAACATTCGTGTAAGCAATTCACCACGGATATTATGTGGCTACCAATGATAATAACTAGTTATGTTATTATATTATATTTATATAGTTATATGAACATTGTGGATGAGTTGCTTAGCGCGGCTTGCTACTTGTGAGATACTTGTAAACCTCAGGTTTACAAACAGGTTCACAAACGCTTACACATATTTTATGTAATTATACTAATATCATGTGAGGTGAAACAGGAAAAAAGGAGAAGAAAAACTTGTAATGAAAAGATTTTTATGATTGGTAAAATAAAATAATCTATCGATGGATACATGTATGATACATATATTTATGGTTAATTATTTTAAAATCAGGTGAATTTTGTTTGGTTTGTAAAATTTTGTATAAAAATACATCATGTCAAAAAATCCTGTGAAAAACATACATTAAAAGTCTTAACTATGTACTATATGTTACAATAACATATAAATTTGTAATTTAATAAATCATACATGAATATTGTAATAATACATCACTAAAACAAATATTATTATTAATAATATTTACTATACTTTGTTATTTATTGTAGTTTTATCTCATAGCTGGAATTACATCATGATGTATATAAACAATATAAAATTGGTATTAACGAAACATAAATTCATTACCATATGATACATAACAATTATGTATTTTATTCGACTATAACTTATAACATATATTATTTTAATACTTATAAGTAATTACTTATATGGTCACAGAATATTCGTGGTTAGTTGCCTACACGAATATTATGTAACTTTTAGTAATGTATGTAAGGATGATAAAAGAAGAAAGAGTAGTAGAGTGGATAGGGTGAGGGAGTAAATGGTGAGAGAGTAAATGGTGAGGGAGTAAATGGTGAGGGAGTAAATGGTGAGGGAGTAAATGGTGAGAGAAATATTGTTAGTTATGAACTATATAGTTAAAACATTGTTAGTTAAGATTAACTTGGTTAATCTTTTGACTTATCACATACCTCTGTTGAGGGTGTGTGTGTATGTGTGGGAGTTAATAGTAACTAAAATTACTTTATGAATAGTATTAGTTGTGATTTCGAACTCCGACAGGTGGAATTTTACATCTTTTGAAAATATTCTCATATCATAATAACCAAAAATAGTAGTTGAATTTACAACTTTAAGTTGTAAATTAATCTTTCTTCCTCTCTCTCTTTTATTATGACCGGTTTGAAATTATAACAATAAATGTAAAGTTGTTAAGACAGAAATTGTATTTGTATTTGTTTGAAATTCCTATCTGTCCTTAATGTATCAAACATTTGTCTCTGGTCAATATCGGTTATTACACTCCTCAAATCGTTGAGAAAGTAATAACCATTTGGTGGTTTGGACATACTTTCAACTAAACGCCAATAGAACATCTTAGCCAATTTTCTTACCTCCAGTTTATATTGTACCTGTAATGCTACTGTTTGATCTTGAAAGTCATAATACGATAACTTCTCCCACAGTCGTTTACAATCACGTAGCCATGGTTTATCAACATGCTTGGAAACGAAGTCCATGGTAAAGTTTGGATTACACAACATACCCTGCCACCTCCACTTATACTCCTCCAAATCCAAATGCTGCTCAATATCAGACATGGTAATTTTTGGATGTTGTGAAATTTCGTACCAATTCCATGGTAAATGTGGATTATCTAACATATACTGTACATCCAAATTTGGATCTGTAGATTTCTTATACCATATGTTTTGTTCATTATCACTATCATCATCATTATTATCATCATCATCATAATCACTATCATAATCTTTATCCTCAGCATCATATATGTCCAAAGTTGTTATGATGTGATCAATTGGTTGATTATTATTTATTCTCGACTTAAGGTTGGACATCCGTCCCCCAGTTAATAGTTTTCGTAAATGACGATTGTGATTAATATCATCTGTGTCCCAAGGTTTATCTGGATATTTACTAATGACAAATAGTACTAATTTTCCTTGTGCAAGTGTACTCCAATTCCAAGGTTTGTCTGGAAAAGTATCAATCAGGCCAAAAGTTAAATTTCTATGACTAGATAACACATGCCAGTCCCAAGGTTTATCTTGATACTTGACTACAAACTCCGGAGTAAGATTTTTGTTAAAGGACAGTTTGCGCCAATTCCAATTGGCATTAGGAAATTCATGCATGAATAATGTTAAATCCAAATCACTATTGAATGATAATCTACTCCACATATTTGTTATACCAGTGGATAATGGTAAATTAAGCAAATATTTGTTAACAAAATCTATTGTCACATTTGGATTACTGGCAACCACGGTCAGATCCCAATGATACTTGTCATCATGAAGTGTGCTCTCAATCAGAGTCATAGTAACAGCTGGACTGGCAGTTAACAATGACCAACGTTTGTTCGTAGTTGCATGTTTAATACACAATGGTAATATAGCATCCTTTCCCGCGAAAAGACATTTCCAACTCCAAGCTAAATTAGGATGCTTATCAAGCAGAGTCCAAAGTTTTAATCTCTGTCTAACCTTGATGTTGTGAATTTGGATCTTTAACTTCCTACACCTATCTATCTGTTGTAACACTGACATTATTTACATATATTAGTGTTTAACAATATCAATTAATGCTTAATAACATCAATCAATATCTATTTTAGTAAGTAATTTAATAATTACATATATTAATATAATATGGTAAACATATATTGCGTAACAATAAAATTACTCATTACTAACATGGTACAATATAGACAAACAAGTTTTATTGTTCATTGTGCTAATAAACTATTACTGTTACTAAGAACGTAATTATCAACACATTTAAACATTGGAAATTGTTTTTCCTCATTGTATTTTATCTTATTCACCTATTATATGTTACTGTTTAAAACAAAAAAACTGTCAAGATAACAAAATTATAATAAGGTGTATAAAAACCATTAGTTTCTATGTGAATATTTGATATAACTACTACAACATTTGAAAAGATAGTATTGTCAAATAGTAAACTTACTGTTACATAATTATTAATAGTGCAATGGTAATACAAGTTGGGTAACTTTTAATTCCACAATGTAACGTTTATTAAATATACAATTTTACAATGGATCGTTGATTGTAACACAGCGACTAATATATAAAATAACAACCTTGTTTATTGAAAGTGATATTCGTTATTATTTTTTTGTTAGAAATGATAGAGTTTACTCTCAGAGACCTAAGTGATAATACCCTTGACTTATTGTATAAGGAGCATCTATTCAAATACATGGATAAAAGTAATTACAACAAAATTAAGCAAATGTTACATTTTGAAGAACCCCAGAGGCTTTTCGTAGTTTATGATGAAGATGGGAAAAAGAAGAAGTTTGAAATCTTTAATTTGGAGGGAATTTGGCACACCGAAGCGGTGTTCATTGTTGAACCACGTGGAAAGTATTACTATTATTAGTATTAATACTATTCGTCGTATAAACATTATAATACCTGTTAGACAGGTATATATCTCGCATACGTAATATATTGTTATCAATGTTAAAAATTCCAAACAATAAGTTATTGTCTTGTTATCTGTTTAAAGTATGGTAACATTATTGTTTTATTGATACCAAAAGTACATGTTACTAACACATAATTTACATTTAGGAAATGTAAATCTACTAACTCTTTTACTCCATTCTGATGTTCATTATTTTATAATCATCTGTATTCTACATTATAATTAACATCATAAATAACGTTATGTTGTTGATCTTATTAACCTTTTCATTTTCACTTATACAATTACGATTATAGCAAGTTTCTGATGTAATTTGATTAGTCAGGTACTAGTTTTTAACTTCTAACTATCTTCAGTGAAAATATAAACTTCTATTATTTTAAATTCTTTACAGCAATACAATATTTTTATTTCTTTACTTCATGTTCTCTATACTCCTATCACGAAAAAGAGATTGTTGTAATCTTATTTTGTTTGATAATTTTATTATCAAATCACACACACATCATATCAAGTCTAATATCCAAGTCTTGCAATATATGTTGATAATATTGCTATATAGCACAACATAAACAAAATATTTGTTATTATTGTTATTTCACGATAAACATAAGAATAGAGTGTAAATATGATTTATATTTTGTTAGTTATTTTGTGTCTAAAACAGCGTCCACAGACAAATTTACATGTGTATCAAATACATACACATGTTACAAATAAACACACCAATTAAATGTGTGTAACAATAATTGTATTTACCGTATATTTTAATACATTAAAACCGATTATTGTTAGTTATTTTATGTTTTTATACATATAAAAACAATGGAGGGAGAAAACAAAATGACAGGGAGAATTAGACAACCAATATCTATGCTGGGTGTGTCTGATACTGTTGAAGATAGTTATGAAAAGGTATATTCTGAACATGGTCGTTACCTGTGTATGTATACTTTGTATGCAATGATGCATATGGCTGATGATAGAAGATCGATGGATTCCAATAAGAAGTGGAAAGAGTTTACAACTGATCAGTACAATGGTGTAGAGAGAAGTTTAAAGTTACCTGGCACCACATTAGATTACAATTTTAGATTAAACCAACAGTATTTGGTTGGGGAAAATGGTGACTTTGTTATTTATTTTAACAATGGTTATCTGATAATGGAGAATAACGTTTACAGTGGTTATGTTGAAAATCAAAGACATGATACTGTTACGTTACATTGCTGGTACTACAACACAGTAACTAAACAATATTATATATTAAAAGGTTTTAATTTTGACAAGGATGATAAACTGGTACTATATAAGATAAATTCCGGCACAAACAGTGGAAGAATACAAGAAAATCGTGAAACGTGTAATTACGATCATGACAAATTAATCATTGATTATTACATAGATAACTTACCTGATTGGTTTGAACAGGAATTACAATTTGGTAACATCTGGTTAGTAAATGTTGAAATAAAATATGTAGACAATGATGAAATGGGTGAACACTTTACGGATATAAGTCTAACATATAAAAACAAAAATCGTATACCAACTTGGGGTTCATACGAATCATACTATATTGATGGTGAGCAGGTCAAGAAAAAAGACACATATAATCTTAAATTTGATGATGACGGATTTCAAATACATGGTGATCTAAATGATACCAGTTTAGACATTTATCACCAGTGGAACATCAATCCACATTACATTCTCATTGATGGTTTATATGAAATTTCAGATGATAGATCTTACGATTTATATATATATTAGAATTATACCCAGATGGTAATATTCATGAAGTACTAACTGAAACTAGAAATAGTGAATCAGCTGTCATCGTTAGTTATGATGAATATGGACATGAGATTTAAACATTATTAACATATTATGTTAGGAGTGTGTGTGTCTGATTAGTAAGTAAATATATGTTAAATATATAACATTGTATAATAATAATATTAAAATATAGACAGCTTTAAATTAGCTAAAGAACATATATAGCATTGACAACATTGTTAATGCTATATATGTTGTCTTTCACACAAACATATAATTGTATACATACATGTATATAGCATATGATGTACATGGTATCAAGAAGTAATTTGGTACACTATAATACGATTATATCATTGAATACAAAGCACTATTAAAATAACATGTTGTATTTGATATATCTAAGATATCAATCCATGTTATGTTTATGATAATGTGAATAAGTAAGGTGTTGTTATTTTATTATATATGTAAAATATATACTGTTCAATATCTTTTATGGTGTATAATTTAAGCGTCATTGAACCACAAACTAATAAAGACATTGGATAATCAACTCGTTGAAGTTTTGAGTATGTAGTATATCACTATCACAATATTACGATACTACTAATAAACAAATGTAATATTCATCATTCCATTAATAAACAATATATTATTGTTTATTTAATAATGTTACTATAAACAGAAAGTTTACTTATTTGTTTTGAGTGTGTCAATGGTGTTTATATTTGCATTCTCTTACGAGTCATACTTCACATAACACTATTTATTACAATGTCACAGTATACAAATATTATGCTTTGCTATTCTATCTTATCATTATGTCTAAGATATATATATATATATATATATATATAGTTTAAAATGTTTAAACATGTAAAAAACATATGTATTACAACAAAATCCAATAAAAAGTAAATATTGGTTATCCTAACCGTATATTATATTATGAAGATATTAAACATGGTGTATCCAAAGATGTTTGACCTACAGGATGTTCTTTACATGTTCCTCCTCCTTCTTACTATTATAACCACATTCAAAACATACTATAAATAATTTAAAATGTTTAAACATATAAGAGAGTTATAACTTATACAACATCTTGGAGTTATTTTATTAAGTAACTATTATTGCAAAAAGTAAGACTATCTTGTACATACAAAGTAACAATTATCCATTACATGCTGTAATGGAAATTTAACCTCCTACATATAACAGTAGTAACTTGTTTTGTATTAAATACACTACTCCTGATATTTTAATTATGTGTAATATAAACATATACATGTATATGTTAATATCTATATTAGAAATAATAAACAATACAATTCTTATCTCTATCATTTTTACTAGTAAATGTTAAAATCGTAATGAATGTTGGTATTTACCAGTAACACACCTCTTGTACATACCAACATTTTAGTAACTAACTAAAATACCAAAATATTTTGTTGTAACTGTAATTACACATATCACAAATATACTTGTGAATACTAAAACACAACAATCTACAATATATTTAGGTTACAACTAACATTTTATGTTGTAGGTTGTATATGTATATATTTTATGTTACATGCCATATGTAACAAATTGTTCCCATGAGTTATCAGATGTAGAAACATTATTTATACTAGTTTTGTATCCAAAGTTGTATTGTTACAAGTTGTTAAAGTTGTATTGTTACAAGTTGTTAAAGTTGTATTGTTACAAGTTGTTAAAGTTGTATTGTTACAAGTTGTTAAAGTTGTATTGTTACAAGTTGTTACGTGTTGTTAAAGTTAAAATATGTAAGTATTAACAGATGTGACGAATGGTTTGAACACCGAACACATACTGGTATTACCTATCTTACATCTATGAAACATAAGATATCCAGTGCATATTGCATATTTCAGTAAAGATTTAAATAAACACAATATTTACTGTGTTCGTGATGGTACAGTGTACAATTGTAATCATGATACATGTAAAATGCTGTATACAATATAACACATAATAAATATTCGATTTATGTAATACTTATCCTAAACCAAAAATGGGTTGGAGTTGTAAGTGTTTAACTTTTATGTCAGTAAAGTATACAACATGTTTTATCATTCATCATATATTATTTACAATTGAAACATGTTAAATATGTTTAATATATCATCTCTATGTAATTAGCATTTACGGTATACAAGACCCAATTAACTTTTTCTGTGATGACAAGTGGAGTTAAAACGTATGATTGGTAACAAATAAATACTAATAATGGTAGTACCAAAACTTATTAGTAATTGTAGATATAAACATGTTATGTTATGTTATTACGAGTGTAGAGATAATTAGTCAATACAACACTACATTATATTAGAAAGTAGTTCATAGTTATAAATACATAACTTGTTTTTATGTACTAACCATAATGTTAATAGTATTATATATTTTCCACTAATAGTTGTGATAACTAGTTATCACACAGTGTATATTAATTGGACCGGAGATACATGTGTAAACATTAAATTGTTATGAAGCAGGGGTAAGGGATAATATTAGTATTAAGTACTACTAATTACATGTTAACATAACATGTAAAATTGTATTTTAACTGTGAGATATATAATGTAATGGTCTAGTGTTAAAGTAAGTGTATGTTTTACTAGTTGGATAATAATTTGTATACTGTTTTATTACCAAAATGTTTATATAGATAATGTATTTTGTTATCCACATAGTAATAACATATATTATATATTACTAAAATATACAAGTATTGTAATTTGTAATTTGTAATTTGTAATTTGTAATTTGTAATTTGTAATTTATACAAAAGTGGTATTCGTTATGATAACACAACAAACTTTTGTCTAACTAGTATATTTTTGGGATAGAATGATAACTTAATAGTTACAATGTATTGTTACATACATTTATGTTAAATGTCATGTAGCTACATAAACCTTGTTATGTGTAGTAACATTACAACACAAATGTTGTTGAAGTATACAAGTCAACTTGTATGCTTTAATAATAAATACATATACTTTAAAAATCCTGTAAAAGTATGAGTGTCAAACAAACAAACTATATATTATGTGTTGTATTATGTGTTGTGTTAACATGTAAATTTGTAATTTAACATTAAGATGTATTACATAACAACTACAGTGAGAAGATTGTTAACTTAGGTAATAAAATAACGATTATGTAATGTTTATATTTACTACACATTGTTTAATATATATGAATACAAATTTTTATAATTGGTGTCATGGTAATGCACACAGTATATGTTGTCAGGTATGTATAAGTGGTAATTTTGTCATCCTAATAATTTTGTTACTTATTTTGTATTATTACAACTCATGACAAGTTGGTAAAAACAAATGCAAATATGTTTGAATAGAAAATGGTTACCAATACTTAGATTTTACATTTATTATTTGTTACTCCCTACCCAACTAATCCATCATAAAACAACATTAAGAGGTAATGCATTTTGTTTGGTAAAATTAAAAGATATAAGTAGTTATGTTTACTTGTTACATATGAATACAATCTTGTAGAGACAATTGCAAAGTGGTGTGTGTGTATTATAAATAATGTTATTATTACTATTTTCATGAATAAACATGTAAAACTTCTTACCAACAAGGAGTAAGAGGATGGAGTAATTTATATACAAAGAATAAACAGACGGGATGAGAGATATGTTGTTATAATACATATTATAGATATTTGTTTATGTTAACAAAGTTTCATACAGCGTAATGTGTTGTAAAAGGTAACATTGTTATTGTGGATAACAATGAGTAAACAGATGTAAATATAAACAACTTGTCGGTTTGAGTTTTGTTAAATAGAAATAAATATAACACGTATAGATGTTAATCTATGTTGTTTAGTACCATTGGTATGAATACAAACATTATTTATTGTAAATATAGTTAGTAAGTAAATAACATCTATAAAGTTTATATTTTATGTTGTTCATCCTTATGTGTATGTTTACACTTCTTACTTTGTTGGTAATATAATATTATAACTGTTGGGGTAATAAGATACGTTAGTTTAGTAGTGTTTGGACAACTATATCTCTTCACAGATGGTTAATTTTGGTTGCCAAGTAAGAGTACACCTCATAACAATAAATATTACAGTATTGCATTACCAACGAAGATATTGTTATAATAGTTGGTTACTAACTAATATGTAATTAATAGTTTGTTGTAATCTCGAAGATTACAAATATACGTGTTTTTGTGTGTTAATTAGCTTGTTGTGAATGTAAAACATACATAAAGTAGTAATAATAAACATACTTACAAATAGTATTTGTTGTATAGGAAATATATAATACTATAACAATACATGTGAGTGGTTACTGTAACAAGTTATACTTTGTTTTGTGTTTGTAATACTCATTACATTATACACTTAATACACAATAACCAAATTATTGTATGACTGTAAAAATTTTAATACATATTCTTACCATTAAATATATACAATACTAAAACATTTTGAGACAGGTATAGATTTTAAATCTTGTTATAACACATATATAACATGTTAAAACATGTTTTGCATATACCAGGTATATATATATATATATACACAAACTAGAAACGTGGTACCACCGTTTATAAAACAACAAAGAAAAAAGGTATTGAAAGTACTAAAGTATAGTATGCTATTATTACCTATTATAAAAAATTAAAGTAACAAAATACAAGTGCTACAGAACAGCCTCCAGTCACTATGCCGATACCATGGTATAGTGACAGCAGTTTTATTTTTTTACATGGTTTTTGTAAAGACAATCTGGATCATCACTACAATATTTTTACCATCTTTACATTTTATTATAATATTGTATATTATATTAGGGTTAACCAAGTAAACTGTATCTTATCAGTCAGATGATATTTTAAAAAACCATGTAAAAAAATAAAACTGCAGATGCCGATACCATGGTATCGGCATACCAACTGGAGACTATCTGTTACGTGATTCTCAGATGTTACTTTAAAAATACTTAATATTATAAGG
>Ga0302300_1000402_pt1 | contig 30904 bp, 21 predicted proteins | sample III_Palsa_E1_1_FD_198756 | JGI IMG/M metagenome (GOLD analysis project Ga0302300, IMG submission 198756) | Peat permafrost microbial communities from Stordalen Mire near Abisko, Sweden - III_Palsa_E1_1 | ecosystem: Environmental > Terrestrial > Soil > Palsa > Peat permafrost | place: Sweden...
CCTAATGATGCAACTTCGTTCATGCGCCGTAAGTAGTATGATAATGGGTCCTCATCATCATTACTATCAACTGCGAAGTCGAAAATTGCATCTACTGCCTTAGGTCTAATACTGTTAAACTCCTTGGTATTAGCAAAACCTTGCTCCTCAAATACGTCAAGAGTAAACTTGAATTGGACAGTATATTTACCGTGCGTAAAGGTATCGATAAGATCCTGTTGATGTAGGAACTTATTCTTAATAATGTTAAATAAGGTAGTGATAACTTGTCCACCTGTTGCGAATGAGTTATCATCAATGGAGTAATACTGACCATCTTCGAGCTTATAAAAGATATCTTGAATACCAGTAAATATAAAATACTTTGTTCTTGATCCATAACGAAGATTATTTGTTGGATCATAAGTATGAGTATCATTGGGTGTATCCTCATTCGTAATAGCATCAAGCGTTACCATCTCGTATGGGTTAGTGTTACGCTGCGCTTGTCGCAATGTAACTGGTAGCAAATTCTCATCCTTTTTAGCTTCAACGATGAGTGCTTCAATGTCTTCGGTGAGGACAGCTACCTTAGCAGGTGAGTAATTGAGGTAGTTGAACATATCAACGAAATATTGTTCTCTATCACCGTGCAGTATAAGTGGTTGATTAATATTGAGTCGTTGAATGTCTAGAGTTAAGAACTCATTCAACATATACTTCTCATCTGGAATAAGCATACGACAATCTAAGTTAACTTGTCTAATATGTCTGATCCAGAGAGGTACCTGAGCAGTGATATACTCACCTAATAATCTATTCAAATACTTATTGATGAATAGATTAAATGTCTCTTCATTCAAAAGCTCATTTGATAAGATAGCTGAGATGATGTGAGTGTATTCTTGCTCGTTGGTAAGTAATAGCTTATACTTATTCCTAATTCTGTCACCAATATTGGTATAGAAGTTAACTAACTTGTTAAGATGATCTAGTTGTCTAGCACCAAAGTTAAAAGCAACGGTGATGTTAGACAGGTAAACAATTATCTTAATAGAAACTTGATACTGGGTCTTGTTACGAATAAAATACATACTGTAAATATTAATGGTATCAATACGATACTTACCATTATTGTAAATAACCAATTGATCACTACGAGTTGCTGAGGTTAACAAATTCTCCAAATTTTCAGCATACCTCTTGATTTCATTTACAGTAGTAATAACATCTTTAGCAGCCATACTGCTAAGTTGGTTAGCAGAAATGACAAGTAACATAATTAATTGTACTTAGACACTCCTTTAAATCCCGATGTATTGTTCGAAAGCCTACTAATATTATATCTATTTTGTGAGTGAGTTGCAATTCTAAGATTGGAAATAGGTCTATTAAGACAATTCCTGCCTATATGATAGGGAACACGAACATCTGGAATACATACAGTAATAGTATACAACAATGTAGATAGTTATCATAGTTACTGATCCAATTAATGTATGTGAGAGATGGAAAATACAAATTTATCGATACTATATATGTATAGTGCCATTAATAATTATTTGTTTAAGAAACATTTCAATCATATTATTGTTTTTGTAACTACTTTTTCTAATACAAATTGGTATGATATAGGAGAAACATTAGTAAATACTAAATATTTTAAAGTACAAGTGTGTGTGTATGTATATATATATATATACTCAAAATATTTTTACTGTTCAAGATAACGAAGATAGCAAATAGTTCTGTTCACAACATAGTGTTGTAAATATAATATATTATAGTGTTATACTGTATTACTAATTAACAAATATAACTATACTTATAGGGAACAATTATTATTAAGAATAAGGAAGAAAAAAATGTTAGTTATAATGTTAAGAGATTTATTAATCAGATGATTATAATGTTAATGTAAACTGTGTTTGTCATAGTTCCATTATGTAACATATTAACATCCAAATATGTACTTTGTTTATTATGTATTATATATATATAATAGTAAAAAGATGGAAAGTTATCCAAAATTGGTATAATATCATCACTCACTTTAACATTGTTATAAGTAATATATGATATTGTGTCGAAAGTTCAACACTCTAAGTATAACGATTACTTTGAAACATATATAATATTAAACAAAAACATTCCTACATGGAAATGTTTTTGTTTAGGAAATGTATATATTACTATAAAACTTTATTAGAACCAATGACATCAAGTATTTAATATTATATTTTTACTATATTATATAGTAAAGTTAACATATAAATTATTTTAGTGATGGAGATAAACATGTGTGGTGTATCTTTGTTGGCATGATAATATTTCCTTCTTCTCTCTTCTTTTCTCTATTTTTATTATACTTTTGTGTTTACTTATTGTGTAAGAGTAAATAAATTATGTATAAAGTATATTAGTGTATAAACAATAAGTTTAATATTATTATTATAATACATATAAAAGAAATAATATATGTCTCAATTTCTAACTGGTGGAACTGGTTTTGGTGCTGTGGATGGAGTTACCACTCAACAATATAGTGGTGCCAATAATCCTTTACTGGCATGTGGTGATGATGCTATAGCCTATGCAACAAATAGCACGTGTTGTGGTCAGTTATCGCGAGCTGGAAACTCATTTAGTAATAATGGTAACAGTACGGCTTTTGGTTTTGAAGCTTTGGCTACAGGTGACTTCTGCGTTTCTGTTGGGTCGGCATCTCAAGCTGGAGTGACAACGAACCCACCATCATCAACTGGAACAAATTCTGTGTCCATAGGTTATTCAGCCCTATCTCGAAATACTAATGGTGTAACTATTGGATCATTGGCAAATTCCGGTGATAATAATGTTAATGCTACAGCTGTGGGTTTCAACAGCTCAGTAACAAATGCTAATTCAACAGTAGTAGGTGCCAATAGTACTTCGTCGGGAAGTAACAGTGTTGTTCTTGGTTATAATAGTACTGATAATGGTAACGATAATATAGTATCCATTGGTTCAGCAGTACAGTCTCGACGTATTATGTACGTAACAGATGGTATAGATAGCAATGATGCTGTTAACGTTGAACAATTACTGATTGTGTCAAATACTGCTGATACAGCAATGGTTGATGCAATTGCTGCTCAGGAAGCAGCTAACACAGCGTTAATTAATAGTATTAATGCTTTAGCTTCCGTAACTGTAGCTTCAACCACTGCGACAACAGCTCAAAACATTGCTAATACTGCGTTGACCAACTCAATTAACAGTCAAACAGTAGCAAACATGTCTTTCAAAATATCCATGGAGAACAGTCGTAGACTCGCGGTGATCGAGAAATTCCTGTCAACTAAGAAGTTTATCGACTGTTAAATACAACAAGAGTTTAATTCACTATCAACATGAACTTTAAATACATACAAGTATTATTTTCATACTAAAATTCCTACAGTATTTATCCATAATACCAATCAATGTAATAACCATTATTACACAATAAACACTTATCGTTCCAAATGAATTTTCATGATCACTATCTGATATGTATTATAATTATAGTGACATTGACCATAAAGAATATAATGTTACTTCATATGAAAAGTTATTATATCTTTGTTTAATATGTATTTATAAAACAAAAGACTTATTTGTATAAATATTATAGACATATACCATCTCATTGACATAAAGATTGTAGTTAATGTGGTTAAACTAACTTGTCGTACATGCATGTACGACAATGTAAAATTATATCTGTGATATAGTTAATAAACAATGTGGTTATGAACCACTCAGACATGTTAATACATTGTATAAGTAGATGTTGAATGATTAGTATTGTTAACAAAATATTTGTCAATATAGAAATAGAATGTTAACTAATAATTTTACATATACAGTATTGAGAGATTATTATTGGCATTATATACGTATAGTAGTATTTTGTTAATTAATACTGATTATTCTTGTAAAAATGATAAGGTGTATAATTACAAATAAAAAGATGGATGAGATAAAATTTGCTGAGGTCATAGGTGATGTTAGTAATATTAAGAAGGTGTATTGGGGTACTGCTCCAACAGGTGTCATTCATTTAGGATACGCCCTTCCATTACTACTTATATGCCAAATGTTAGATGCAGGTGTTGAAGTGATAATACTGCTTGCAGATATGCATGCTATGTTGGATTCATTAAAGACAACAGCAGAGTTGGTAGAGTCGAGATGTATTTATTATGAGACAACCTTAAAGACTTTACTAACACTACTTGGAGCCAATACAACCAAACTATCTTTTGTACGTGGTAGTAGTTTCCAGTTATCTCGAAATTACACATTCGACGTTTATAAGATGCAAACATTAATTACTGAGCATGATGCCAAGAAAGCAGGTACCGAAGTAGTTAAGCAAACAGACAATCCCAAATTGTCATCGCTCACCTATCCAGTGTTGCAAGCTTTAGATGAGGTTTACCTTAAGGTCGATGCTGAACTTGGTGGGCAAGATCAGCGTAAAATCTTCACGTTTGCTAGTAAATACTTACCCAAAATAGGTTATAAACCAATAGTACATCTCATGAATCCAATGTTGCCATCATTGGCAACCTCAGTAAAGTGCGATGGTGATAACCAACAAGCAAAATCCAACAAGATGTCATCGTCTGATGCAGCCAATAGCAAGATTACCTTCACGGATACCACTGAACAACTTGACAAGAAGATTAGAAAGTCATTCTGTGAGGATAAAAACGTTGATGACAATCCACTTCTTGCCTATTACGAACATATTGTTATACCACTCAACAAACGTTTACGTCTTGTATCCACTTTCAATAACACTACTACAAATATTAATGGTGATGACAATAGTAGTGATAAGTTGGTTTCTGTGGCTGCTAATGATGTAGATGATGATATGACAGATATTGAGACATTAACAGAAAACTTTAAGCAAGGACTTGTGTTGCCCCAACAACTTAAAGGTACAGTGAAACATGTATTGGAGTCCTTCTTATCAATGACTCGTTTGGCTTTCAACACAGAAGAGTACTTATCTCTTGTTAAGAATGCCTATCCATGATTAATACCTGTAGTATGGTAAAACACAGCAAACTAATACAACTCTAAGTTGTATATACTTAGCTACTATCACTTTAAAGTTATGTTCGTTAATAACAAAGTGATACAAGATTTAAAGACGTAAACAGCTTCAGCAACATATATATTGTATGATACTATTATCATCGTTCATCACAATGATATGCATTGTTGTACTGATATAAAAATATAAGCAAAGAAACATACATTCTACTTGTATGTCATAATACTATATGTGTTATTGAAATAACATAAGCATAAGATATGTATTACGATGGAAGACAACATAACGTATTTCTTTTTTAACACAACCTTGAGTTGTGTTATTGACATAATTATAAAAATACTTAATATGTTATGTATGTTGTTATAACCGTTAAACACATGTTATATTGTGATACTTATTATGTGGGATATAACATCTTTGTAATACTTCAAAACAACAGATATTGAGCAGTAACTAGGTTAAACTAATACTATTATTATATTAGTGTTTGTTTGTAACAATAATACTATATTAATATTTACAATAACACTCAAAAACCTAATCATACAAGTAATAACTATTTATAACTAGTAGACCGTGATAGTTTAAATCATAGTATGAGTAGTATAGAATTACTAATTCTATTCTTGGTAGTGTTGTAATGTTGATATAAATAGTAATGACGAGGAGGAGTAATGAATTATGTAGTAATTCTATTCATCCATTACTTTTGGTTTGTTGGTAACAATCAAGTAAATAAATAACTGTTGTTAATTGTATAATGTAAGAAACAATCGTGTAGGCTATTCAAATAAAAATATATTTGATTGAAATAGTAATTTTTCATAACAATATAAAAATATGTCTGTTACAGTGTCTTTTCATGATATGTTAAGGTTAAAAGCAACAAATACAATGAAGGATGACATATTAAGTTATGTACCAAATACCAATTACATATTCTGTACAAAATGTGGTGGTGTATTGTCAAAGAGTAGAAAGTTCTCCAAAAGTAAATATTGTATTGCCACTCATCTTAGAACTATCAAACGTAATAACATACAGTACTGTTACTTTAGAATTCCACTAACAATTTATAACTGTTACTTTGAAGATGAAATAACTAAACATGGTCAACAACAACAACACTGCAGAGAAATATATTTGGTTGAGGAGACCTATCATGATGGTTGTACTGGTGTCAATGATAACGAGTGTGTAATACTATAATTTGTTTACTATATGGTATAGTAAATAAATCTTCAAGTGTATAACTAATTGTGAGTTAACACATTTATGTGTAGATTTGAAGCACAATAATATAGTAGAGATCTCATCATTTAGAAGTGTATGTATGTTTAGTACCAATCAACCCAGCAAAAAACATGAACATAGTTTAAAGTATTAGTAGTAGTAGTAAATATTTTACATCACCATGTTGTAAACATAGTTTTATATATGCACATCCATAACAAGTATTTAATTGTTACCACTCCTTAACTGGTAATTACTTTATTGGTTATAAGATATATTAATCCATTATGTAAGTTGGTTAATTTTAATCATTAAAATAGTAAAATTTACAACCACATTCCTTTATTACAGTTAGTAATAAAGAACATAGTAAATTGTAAACACTACTATAAATACTTGTGTTTACACTTTGAATAAATAACGTTATATTATTATGAACATAACTATTTGTTATTTTGAATACAAAGATTAGATGTTAACGTGTACTATGGTATTCAATATCTAAATAACTTTATTATTCGAGTGACTAATTTTACTACCTGGGTAATTTAAATTATTAAAGTGAAAATATTTTTGTTGGTACTGGTGTTACCAGTAACAACAAAATGTCAAATCTCAATTGGTGGGGATGGCTATTAATTCCAACACTGTTACTACTGGTCGTGGGTGTAGCACCCAACATTGTCTCTGTACAACTAAGTGAACCATGTGTGGACCCAAATAATGTATTCATCAACACTAACCTGTGGTATTACTATACAATCTACATGTTTAATACTTTTGCTCTATTGTGGTTTATTACATTTATTTATGTTACTTTGACTATGAATGATACTAGTAATGGTACTGATGTTGACCAGCAACAGTTGCAACAGCAACATATGTGGTCAAACATTGAGATGAGACTATACAGTCCATTTGTCATTGGTATTTTCACCTGGGTGTTTAGTGGTATAATTGTTGTTGTAAACACATTCTCCCTATGTTCAGATCCACACAAGAGAAGTCAAGTTGTTCTGATTATAATTGAGATTGTAATTAGTGTTGTCACCCCATTTTTCTTTTGTATGTTATATTCAGTGAGAAGTACCAATAATGATAATATTAATATTAATGATAGTATCAAGTCTGATAATGACAGTAATACTTCATTGATCAATTCCGTGTAAGTACATCAATAGTTAATCATCGTAATAATAAATGTTAAAATTTTGACTATTTTATTTTATTTATATTAAAACGGGGAGAGCTTAATTATGATTGTTATGAGTGCTATATTCTTAGTGTCGGCATATAACTTCGGATGGCAAGTGGGAGTGGCCGTGACCGCAGCTTACTTATTGTTACCTTGAACACATGTAATTATTATTATATAATTGTTATTATAAAAATAACCATATGACAAAACTATTTTGTCATAATTGATACTATTTATTATAATATTATAATGTATAAAAGTACTATGGATTCGGAATGTCAAGGTGCTATCGAGCTTCTGTGTAAGAAGGTGTTGGATGGAACAGTAACAGAAAACCAAATTATTACACACTTAGCTAAGCTAATAGAAGACACAACCGATGCTGATCCACAGTCCCAAATTCGTATTGTAATTAATAAGGCTTATGGAGGTTTTGGTTATCACAATGATTATGTACATTGGTATGCGAGTTATAAAGATTTATCAGATGATGATCAAATGGCTATTAACATTGAGAAGTATAGTCATAATGACAGTGTCATCACTCGCGAATTAGCAGCGAGCAGCATGTACGACTTTGGTAAGTTTGCACTCAATAAACACAAATTGACACAAGTAGTGTCTGTTGCCTATCCGTACTTCAACGTCATTAATCCAATTATGTCGTGGACTCGGGGTGATGACATTGAACCTTATATACAGATGATTATTGATCCCACTACCATAGAAGTCAACAAACATAAAATACATACTTATTGTCAAAACAACTTTGATACTGTTATGTCTAGTATTAAACAGTTGGCTGCACTAATTGGTATTGACAATGTTAAAACTTGTATCCAGTCATTCCAAGACATGAAGAAGGAACGACGTGCTGGCTTCCTTGGTCGTGGGGAACCAAAAACTGGTGATGACTACTCAACATTACCTTATGGTTTTACCATTTACGTATTCAAGCACTACCAAGAACAAATACAAGCCAACATCTCAACTCATAAGTTGGGCCATGAGATGAACCATGTGTTGGCCTGTAAGTCAGTTGATGATGTTATTCCACACGATCACTATGAACTGTATGGATTGTACTTTGCTTCAGATAGTTACTGCAGATTAGACTTTGCAACAGTCAACAAGTATCGTCATTGGAGTATCACTGACTACGATGGATTGGAGTCCATTAGTTATCCTGAATATTAAATAACCTAAAACACCATAAACACATATTTGACTGTATTATGAGTTAACACACTCTATATTTTATACCCCTCCCACCTACACATCCATCCATCCATCCATCCAACCATCCATCCAAAGTATAAAAACATAGTAATTAACAATACACATACATACTGTACTTTAGTATGGTAACAATAGTTAGTAACTAACGATATATTAATATGTCAAACAACCTAACAAGTTAACAACTTTACATCCCAAGGATATAAATAACTAATAACATTACCTTAACATGTATAACATCTGGTTATATTAACAAGTTTCATATTACTTCTTTATTAGTACAATATTTTCTTGATATGTAATGTGTAATTTAATATGTTTAGTAGTTAAAGACCAACAGACAATTAAAATGTAATTGTTACTTGTATATAAATAAGTTGTATATTTCAATACATATATTATATTCCAGATATATACATATTTGTGTTAAATAATTCATCGGTAACTTTAATTTTAAACAATGTAAACGTTATACAACCAGTTACTTGTAACTATATAGATATATACAATATTGTAACTAACACTATCCAACATATGTTTAATGTAATAATAAATAATGGTATAACGTATACTACTAATAAAATTGTTAATTCATACTGTATAAGTTATAACTCCTATCTTTTTGTCTGACTCGATTTTATAACATCTAACATATATTTACACATGTTTTAACATCTCGGAAGGAAGGAAGGAAGGAAAGAGAAGAGGAGTGAAGAAAGGAAATGTAACTATTATGTTAACATTACTTTTAAATAGAAATAATATCTTCTTATCTACTATCTTTGTATATTATATTGTAATCTTTAACACTTGACCATTATGAAGTTAATGTTAATATTAATTGTTATATATAACAAAGTGGAGTGTTTAATACAATTTATGTTAACTATGACACAATTTTAACTTTAAGTTAAAATTATTATAATATGCTATATACTACACATAAACATCGAAATATTAAAAACCAGACACAGTATTACTAGATACCAAATTTTTTCAAACATACAAGGTTACAAACACTCAGACAAAAAAATCTAGATAATATACATTAAATTAATATACATTTTATAGTAGGTAGTATCATTAAATACAGATTATAATGAGGTGAAGTAATAGGAGGAAAGAGTAGATTGTAAACAATGTTGTATGTATTTATTTGTTAATGGGTAAAATGTATGTACTTGTTTAACATATCATAACATAACATAATATAATATAATTACCATCATTACTACACATACACATACATGATAATATATCATATACAAAGATTATATTAAATGGTATTAAGCCACTTGATACTTTGGTATTGTTGAGTATATTGTATACTCGAACGCTGGATTCCTTACTGTTAAGAATATGTATGTTCTTATCATAACAAAGAAATTTGTATCTTGTTAAAATTGTTCCAATACTTTTTAGTATGTAATTATACTATATGGATATTGTATTTGTTTATAATAACTTGGTTTCTAGGTATTGACAAGTTTAACAAGATACAAATTTCTGTGTTTTAAGTATTTTCCAATTTTTTTGTACCCAAATTATATAAGAAGTTATTTAAATGTATATTGTTCCCAACATACACTTTTGTATACTAATTAACAAGTGGACCACTAATCATAAACTACCAATTACATGTTATAAACACTCTCAAGACAATTAACACTAGTATCACATACACATTACATTATACATATTACAATATACACATTACATTATACATATTACAATATACACATTACAATAATGTACAAGGTTAAAAACTCACTGTAAATTTTGGTTATGTGAACTCATTATGTTTTACTACATGTTCATTACAATAATGTCTTCGTATTTTTTTATCACAAAGACATTATTTATTGTATATACCCAACGATTTTTTATACATATATAGGTGTTAGAATATATTATAAAATATTTTACAATTTACTTTCTATAGTGTATACAAAGTATATAAATATGGATACTAAAGTTAGTGAGGGTGATAAAGGTAATAAAGGTGGTAACGATGGTAAGGTTAATAAAGTTAGTGAGGGTGGCAAAAGTAATAAAGGTGGTAAGGTTAAGATTTGCTTATGTATGATAGTTAAGAATGAAGAGAAGATCTTATCTCGTCTGCTAGAGTCGGTAATCCCATATGTTGACGCTATTAGTATTGTGGACACAGGATCTACTGATAATACAGTAAATATTATTAAATCTATCAATAAATCGCCATTGGCAAACATTGCTAAACATAAACCATTACCAGTTAATTGTACTGTGGTACCATGGAAGAATTTTGGCTATAACAGAACAAGGTCATTCTTTGAGACAGTGGCTTATTGCCATAAACTTGGTTGGAACTTGGGTTCCAGCTATGCGCTATTATTGGACGCAGATATGGTTCTCAAAGTTCACGATGGTAACCAACAACCATTTGCTAATCTCACTCGACATGGCTATCACATCAAACAAAAGACATCATCACTATCATATGTTAACACTCGCTTATGTCGTCTTGATCGTCCCTGGCGTAGTGTTGGTGTTACCCATGAGTATTGGGGTCACATTGCTCCTCCACCAAAATTAACATCCTCACAACTCAAAAATGTTATTAATGGTAAAGATATTAACAACGATACTAATATAGATGATGAAAGTAAGGAAAGTAAGGATGATAAGCAGGAGGAGGAATTTGCTACAAGGTTAGATCTACTTACAGGTGTGTGGATACACGATATTAGTGATGGAGGTAGTAAACATGATAAGTTTGAACGGGATATAAAGTTGTTAACACAAGGTTTAATAGATGAGCCTAAAAACTCACGTTATGTATTCTATTTAGCTGAAAGTTACAGGAATAACAAGCAATTCGATTTGGCTATTGAACATTACCATAAGAGGATTACAATGCGTGGTTGGGCTGAAGAGGTTTGGTATTCGCATTATTGCATAGGAAGGTGTTATGAATGTTTAAAGGATGAGGATAATTTAAACAAATGGTACTGGTTAGCTTATATCTATAGATCTGAAAGGGTGGAGTCACTACTCAAATTATGTAAATACTATCGTATTAAAGGAGATTATTGTCAAGCATACGGTATTGCCAAATTAGGTAAGGATATAGTAGATGCCAAACCTTTAAGTCAAATGAAGGAACGATTGTTTGTTGACATTGAAACATACACTTACGGCTTTGACTATGAACTGTCTATACTACGATATTACGTTACAACCGACGATGACATCCTTCCCACTATTCCTGATACCCATAACACTCTTATTACCACTAATACACCTGATACCTCTGATACAACTAACACTCCTAACATTTTTATCGTAACTAGTACTGATAATGTCGACACACCTAATAGCGATATTGGTAATAACAGTGATAATAACAGTGATAATAATGGTAATAATATGATGAGGAGGATGAAGGATGGATTGAAACATTGTAATTGTGTTCTATATAATCCTGAATGTAAGGAATTATATAGAGAATTAACATTATCCAACATTAAATATTACGTTAGTAAACTAAGTACTGTTAAAACACAAAATTACGATTTACCAGATATTTTTCATGGTAACACTCCAAACTTGTTTCCTTCAACACCTGGAATTTGTTTATCTGGTGATACTCAATATGTGATTCAACGATGTGGATCTTGTGTTGCTACTAAAGATATGAATCCAAATGGAACTAGGAAGTATAACTACTTTGATAGCCGAGTGACAATAAGGAATTGTTTGTATACTATACAGAATGGTGACATAATTAACAAGTTTGAAATTAAGGAAGATTTATCCTTGTATTCAGATAAAGATTTACTTGGTTTAGAAGATATTCGTTTATTCACATGGAAGAATAACGAGTTATGGGCAACTGCTACCACTTACCGTTTTACTCATACACCTCAAGTTGCCTTATTTAAGGTGGAACCATATGTTAACTATATATACCATCTAAGTTGTAGCAAAAATACAACATTTGAGAAGAACTGGGCTGTTGTCATCCCTTCTAATACCAATACCAATAACAATAACAATACCAATGAAATAAACATTGTATATTGTCATGAACCAATGACCATTGTCACATATTCATATCCACTGTCAGATAGCAATGATAAGAAAAAGAAGGAGAAAAACAAACAAGGTATTAAAACTGGTCAAACACTCAAACCTATTAGAGAACAGATAATTTCCAATCCTGGTATGAACTTAAGTGTGATCCGTGGTTCAAGTTATATTATACCATATCGCCATAAAGATATACATTACTTATCTATTACACATATAGTTGCTAAACAAAGATATTATTATCATGTGTTTGTTGGTTACAATAATAAGTTGGTACCCATACATGTATCATTACCTTTTTACTTCAACTCCATTGGTGTTGAGTTCTGTTGTGGTTTTGTGTTTGACTCAACTACTAATACCTTCTTAATTTCTCACAGTGAATTTGATGCCAATACCCTGGTTACAACTGTATCCGAAGATACTGTAAAATCTTATCTCCCTTAACTTATAAATAAAACAATAGAGCAAAAATATTACATCTTATTATTCCATTTGTACATTACTGTCTTATCGATATATATATATACTAACTACACCATTCTAATATATCTATTATTACACATACACATATATACATACATCAACTTAAAATTATAAATAGATATTATCTGAGATAATATATATACACTAATACTACTAGTACTTTCTTTGTTTGATTATTTAATCTCATATTATGATATTACACCATTATTTAATTTATATTATATTATATAGTATATCTAACCAAAATTAAATATAAAGGTATTATTTGTATAATACCTTTTATATGTATAGTAATTATTATATAATTACATATTTACAATGGTGTTATGAGTAGTAAGAAAAAAGAAGATAGTTAAAAGATAGAGGGAAAGAAAGATAGAGGATGGACAAGAGAGAGAAGGAAAGACAAAGAGAGACAGATAAGAGAGAAAATAATAGTATACTTAAATGTTTAATTGTTAAAAACAACTGGTTTTTGGTTGGTAATTACATAAAATTTGTGTAAACAGTAATCCACAACCATTATGTGGATGTACATGAATACTTTATTCATAGAACGATTAGTTATTACTAATAGTACACAATTATTGTGGATTATTGTTTACACGTATTTTATGTAATTATACTAATACATACATAAATATATTTGAAACAGGAAGAAAGGAAGGAAGGAAGGAAGAAAGGAAGGAAGGAAGGAAGGAAGGAAGGAATGAGAAGAGAGATAATAAATAAAATCGTACCAACGAACAATTGTGTTAAAAATCTTAAACGATTTGAAACATTAATATAATATTATTATTACATGAATTGATAAAAATTAAAACAGTAACGTTATATTAATGTTTCAAATCGTTTAAGATTTTTAACACAATTGTTCGTTGGTATAATTTTGTTCGTAAATAGCGAGAGAGAGACAGGAAAGGATGTTGTTGTGTTTATGTGTTTTATTGTTAACAATCACATAAAATTTGTGTAGCATAACAATCACCACTGTATCCATAAATATTATGTGGTCATATATATATATATATATATATTATATTTTATTAATAGATTCAAATGTTATTACTAATAGTTACATAGTTATTGTGTTTAACAATACTACATAAATTTTATGTAATTATAAAATTATAATATATATATGTATCCAGATCCATCTAATAATTAATCTAATTACTAATAAACATTCTAACAATAATTAAATTATACCAATATAAATGTATATATTAAAAACATCGACATCATAAATATCATAAATATCGTATTATTATTTTCATTGGTTTAACCAATGAAATTTCATCCCACTATTATAATAACCAATATGCTACGTAACGATCAAACTGGTTTGAACTAATAAACTGTCCAATTGATGACCACATCATGTGTATAATTAACATTTGGAGTTCAATTGGTAACTTACTCATTATGGATAAGAAACGATAATTATTATTATTACAATTATTAATAGTAATATTATTATTAACATAATTATTAATATTGGTAATGTTAGTAGGTTTAAAAATAAAGTAGTTATCACAAAAGAGTACAACTAAACAGTAAGTACATGATATCTGTTGTTGTGAACTGCGATAAACATTTATACTTGTATAGTCATTACAATAAATATTATTGTAATTATCATAATAAATATTACATGAGTCAACTTGATCTTTGGATAATAATTGTATTAATGATGTTGATGATGGTGTTGATGATGTTAATGAGGATGATGACGATGACGTTGTTGTTGATGGGGAGGAGATCAACTCAACACCAGTTTTCAAGCAATGTGCTGTGAATGTATTATCTTTTGTTGGTGAGTAGAAGATGTCATCATAAATGATACCATTCCAACATACTTCATCGTATAATGTAATGGTGTGTAATTCCTGACCTGAAAAGTTATAAATGTTTATATTCGTTACATACCAAATTTTAGTCACAAGGTATATTTTAGTGTCAGAACAACATATCTGTTCAAACAGAATGTCCGTCTCTACACTATTATAACTTTGTTTATTCATGTCGTATATTACAAACATATTTTTGTATTTATACTTAAAAACAATATAATTACGATTACTAACTATTGTAGTACACTTATTGTTCAAATCATCAAGTGAAGTTGTGTATAACAATTTACTATTTGATGACATTGACATTACATATGTAATGTTAGAATATGCTGTACAATGTAATCTATCTTGATTATCACATAACATATTTACAATGTGTAAGTATGGATAACATAAGTTAAAACTGTACATATGATTATAACCAGAATCATAATGATGAATACAATTCTGTTTATCTAACACCACCATCTCATTTACTGAGTTGAAACATATATGTTCTGGTTCTAATACATATTTACTTCCTCTACTATCATCTTCACATCTACGGTTATTACTATTTCTGGTATTATTATGATGATTATCATCCTCATCACAGTCTGTGTATTGTTCATTGTAACATTTATTGCTAGTGTAATTTTCATAACCAATATTACAATGTGTATTGTTATACTTTACATCCTTAGATTTATCATAATATGGTGATAAATTATCATAATAAATAGACTTTGCATTAAATAACAATTGTTCCATTTCATGTGTATTTCTTTTTATACTACAAAATAGTAATTATATTTGTATCTTTTACTTCACAGTGAAGTAAAAATATGTTGTATTTAATCTTGTCTATTTGTTTCTTTCTTGTAATACCCTATTTTCTTTTCTTCCCATATACATGACATTTATAAATATTTACAGAATACAACATGACCATGGTTCGGTGTGTGAATATTCTGGTAGTTCGTTGTTTGTGACATTAGCGACCGAATGTGGTGAAGATGACAGGTAAAACTCACCTACATCATGAGGGTGTACACTTTTGTATGTTCCACGAATGATATTGTTGCTAATATCATCACTGGTTATCACAAAAGTAATGACTTGTTCATCATCAATGGTAAACTTCATAACATCACGATTAACATGAACATTAACATCAATACTCATACCCTTTCTATACAATCCCGTATATGTTATAGTAGCGATAGTATCGTACTCACTCACTTGATCCTCCTCCTGTTTTTGTTCCTGCTTTTCCTCCTGCTTTTGCTCTTGTTGCTCTAATTGCTGAACAACAACTTGATTATCTTGAACGTGGTAATTCCTAATCTCATCAACTATAATATTACCACTAATTAAATATGGGTTATAATGTTTACTGGTGAATTTACCTGTCCAGGGAGTACACATTTTTATATGTAATTTATATTTTAAAATATATTTCAATAATAATATAAGATTATAATTATGTAAAATACCTATAATAATTCTTTACCTATTATTGTATATCATTACGTTTTTATATTATTGTATGATACATATCTGAACTACAAATACACATTTATTATGATATTAATTTTATTAATTGTAATTACCATAATACAAATTTGTAATTGTATTGATGTTATTAACGTTTTTAATGACATTGGTTATTATAATAATAATCTAGTTATGTATAAAACAACAAACTTAAGGTTAAGGTTAACTTCACATTTGTTAATTATAATTCTGATACCAAAAATGTTGGTAATGTAATGTAATATTAATATTTATAACACATAATAAACTCAATTAAACTTGGGTTATATTTTTTTCATACATATTTTAATATTATAAGTAGTTACGTTTATAATAAATATGTAATGCTACTTAACTGGTAAAAATATAATTGGAATATAGACATGTTAACATAATAAATAACGTATGAATTTACTCATACATCAACCATAATTAATATTAATGTAATATATGTATAAACCAACTTAAATTAAATTGGATTAAATTGGATTAAATTAAACATAACAATTTTGTACATAATAATGTTAACACAATATATACGATACACAATATATAGAAAATATACATCCTTGCTTATTTTCCTCCACCTGTCTGTCTCTTTTGTTCATTGTATAAATTTTTACACCATTTTGTTTTAAACTACAAGATATTATAAATATATGCTTTTTTACATACTTTTACATCTCCAAATTATAATAAGTTACATATTGTACGTAACTTATTATATCTTGCTTACTTGTGTTTTTATGAACAATGTATAATTCACTATTTAATTTGTTCTCCAAATATAAACAATATTTACCTTTTGTATGTATTGTTTATATTGTTAGTATTATTAATATAAACAATATGTAATTACAAGTTAAATATATTTCCGATATCAACTAACGGTATTGATATGACGGATAGAGATCAAAACTATATTATTTGCTTTCAATATAAAAGATGTAGTACAACATAAATATGTAAATATGTAAACATACAAACACGTAAACAGTCACATGAATATAATTTTATATACAAAAGATACTATATATGTGTGTATATATATATATGGTAAATATTACATAACACATGTAATTATTTTAAATTATAAAGTTATGGAAGTATATTAAATTAATGTTATTATAATAAATATGTAATATTATAAAAATATATGTAAGTGTGTGGGAGTTGGGCAGTTATTGCAAATGCAAATGTAAAAGTAACATATTGCTGGTCTATTTTTGATAATAGGATAAATTGATATATTAAATATATGTCTAGCAAAAAGGAGGTAACAATGTTGTACATACATTTTTGTATTTATCTTCTGACATTTATTATCTCGTATACATCAGCCTATAATGATTGGTATCACAATACAATGTGTGTTTTAATGGGGTGGGCAATCTTTGGTTTCGTGAGTGTTGGACATGAACTGTATCACTTACGATCACGGTCATGGTACCAGTCACTATTGGCTTTCTTGTGTTTGGATTTGTGGGTCGTATCTGGTAAAGTTTGGGTTGAAAGACATAACAAGTTTCATCATGTTCACGTGTGGGAGTTGGACAACGATGAAGATGAACATATGGTAGCTGGTGGCTTCCTCGTTAACTTTTGGCACGCAATGGTCACTCTTGCTACCACGTATAGAGCGTTGAAACCATCATGGTCAAATACCATGTTAAATCTGGTCAGGTTGTACATCTTTACTCGTATTTCCTACTCTGCAATGTTTATTGTTTACACCACAGTAATGTTGTGTGTTACATATTTAACCTTCATTGCACACGCGGCTCCCGTTATCATCAAAGACACACATCAACAAGATGGTAAAGAAGGTAAAGAAGATAAAGAGAGTTACAATCTCAAGCAGATGCATCGTGCTGTTGATATCTTCCCTGGATCATGGTGGTTTTCATTGCTATGTGGTGGTTTTAACACTCATGCTGCTCATCATTTGTCACCTTATGAGACCAGAGATGGTTTGTTTGCTCTTCATACTATTTACAAGAATAAGTATGCCAATGACTATCGTTATGTATCCACTTGGTACCAACTGTGGCAACTGTATTGTTTTAGTTACTACCAACTGACTAGTATGGATGATTGGTTCCTACTCCTGACTGGCAAACTGTGTACTAATGTTGAAAACTTAACACCTACCACTCACACCTTCTCGTTTCTTTCTTCTCTTTCTTCTCTATTTATTTCCATTCCTCGACCCACCTAACTTAGCACTTGTTAAAGATAGATTATATCACACAACTAAAACATATCAAGTATGTTTTTGTACACATAAACAACACAAACAACATGTAAGTTGCATGTGTGTTCAATCTCATGTATGTTAGAAATTAGTAACATTACATTACTTCACATCATGGATGTAGTAAATCATGTACTTTGTTTCAATACATGTGCAATTTATATGTTGTTACTATTAATATTGTATATGTCTCTAAATTAAAATATGTTAACTTGGTTAACATAAGTAAATTGTTGTTATAACCAATACTAAATGTATCAGAGGTGTTTTAGTGTTTGGAGTTTTATATGTAGATTGTAAACTGTATGAAACATTGTTACTAACATGTAAAATATTGTAATGGTATATTTTTATTGTAATTACTACTGCTAATATTATATGCAATATGTAAGTGTATAATTGTAAGGTGTGTACATTAACAAGATGCATATGTTATATTAAAATGTAGTAATTACAGAGGTATTAGATACCAAAATACAAAACATTACTAACCTGTGTAGTATTAGTAATGTTATGTTATGTTATGTTATACATTGTCATTGGTATTGTAAAGTACACTTAGGAGTGGTTTAAATATATAACAGTTATGTATTTATGTTGTTACATGAGTTTTCAAGGTGTAACATAGGGGAACTCTAGTTACTATTTTATTGGATGCAAATTAACATAATATAGAGGAAGAGTGTTGGTATCAACTATGTACCAAATTCTAATCTCAAAACAAGTTATTGTTGTGACGATAATTAACAATTGTTAATCCAGATGTACTACAAATGACAGATATGTAGTATATTATAAATAACATACTGGAATTAACACCATAATCACTATAATTGTTACCAGTTGTTAATTACACACTATCGTCATGAAGTATGTTGTAACATTTAAACACCAAAACTTATACTACATAACACAAACACAATTTATAACATGTTTAATGTCTCTTCTTTCCACTCTATTTGTTGTTGTGTTATGAGAGACAAGAATTTGTTTTGTTTTTTACAAAAGTAATAGTTAACATAATCTGGTAAGAGACAAACAATATACTATATTACGACGATGTATACTTTGTTGTGATATACATAAATATATACTTAAAACACATACATATTAATGTTGCTGTGAATTATATTTGTTGTAATTTACGGTATACAGAACATTTAACATATTAAGGTAGTGTTTAGCATAATAATATAAGATCTAGTTGTTTTGTTTTACATCATTGTACATTGTATGGTTGAAACAATACCAGTTACTATCTCACCTAACTTTTGTTGGTGCATGTTAAGGTTTGTTAGTAGACAAAGTTTTACAACAAGTAAAAACACTACAACTAACTCTATGTTATGTGTTTCAAACAAACAAGTGTTATGTTTTGTATACTGTAGTTTAATGACATGTTACTAAAACACATAAATGTGTATGTTTACTGTAGTAATAGTATGTAATAATATATGTGCTATACACACATTAATGTTCATTACAATAACAACACTTATTGTTTATGTTACATTGTTATTACGAATAACAATAGTAAGTTAGATACATAACCATTATGTATTAAATACATATTTTTATACACCATCAAACTTTACATTATATCTTACTATAAATTACAACAATTACATGTCTAATCACTACAATGTTAGTTACGGTAAAGGGTTATAACAATACCTTACTTTTGGTATTACTAGTTACAACAATCATAACCAAAATTTTAATATCAACCATTATACCCTTGTTTGAACATCTAACTTATTACTGTCATAATGGTAATAAATACGAATACACATAATGTTGTATGTTAATAGTTGTGTAACATAACATTAACACACCAACAACCATACTTCAAACAGTTATAAGTTATAAGTGTGAACTGTAAATATAATTTATATGTATCTTAGTACAGATTATACTAACAAGTATTTTGTAATAGTATGTTTCATACTGTTATTGTTATGCTTATGTAATCCCATTACTAAAATGTAAAAACATAAAGAGATAGGATTACTAGTCTTAACTGCTACAACAACCTTTTAGGTGATTATACATTCTTTTGACATGATAAACAAAATTTTAACTTCTTGTTACTTCTTGTTACTTCATACTAACTTCTGGTTAGTAATTAAAACAACAAGAGATAGGTAAAACAAAACAATACAAAATAAAGTAAAACAACATATACTTAACTTAATGGTTAGATGAGATGTTCTATTACTTGTAATGTTAAAACCTTGAAGTCTAACATACTTTATATTCTACATAACACACTGTGTGTTAACTACCCACAATCTTAAATTGTGTTCAGTTGGTATGTAATATATTGTTTATTGTTGGTTACGTAACTTTATATTTAGTACATGTTTACACATACAACAAACAATCTTGTAACTAAAAACTCTTTGGTCCCAAAAGTTTATTACATAAATTAGTGTTAATAACACAACAAGTATGTGTATATATCTTGTTTATATATTATACAAAACATACTTAAAATTTCGTGTCTGATACGTCATGTCTAAATATGTAAAGAGTTCCAAACTCTTTACTTTTAAGTAAAAGACTTACAGTCCATAATATGTTAAGCATATGGATTATGAATGTGTTCAATACACAATTAAGTTATAAGACTATTGTGTTAGAGATAAGATTGTATTAGAGGTAAAGTTGTAATATTAAAAATACCAACACATGTGTTAAATATTGTTATACTACACATATTTAATATATGCATGTACGTTGAGTCATCATAAACAATGTGTTATACAGACACACATTAAACATGTTAATGTAATTTTACTTTACTGGCAAAATTAAGACAATATGGTTCATACAGTGATGTTCTGTGTTTATAGTACTGTCATGATGAGAATAAAAACATGTTGAACTCAACACATGTTTATTTTTTAGTTATGATAGTCTATCTATTCAAACAATGTTAACCAACACATATTTGTGTATAATGTACTATTGGAATAACAACATATAGTTGAATGAACATAAATTATCATCGTGTTAGTTAACACAAAAAATACCAAGATAAGTGTATTACTTAATAAGTACTTATTACTATACAACTATTTATATACATTGTAAAATACATTCATATAACAAATACATAACAATTACGTATTTAATTACTGTCAAACACAATACATTGTAACGTTAACTATTTTCGATAACATTTATACACTGTGTTATTTTAACACATGATAAAAATAACATATACCACTTTTGTTCACTCCTATCAACTATACCAGTTATTGTGACAGCAAGTACATTCTTGTTAATAACACATTGTTGTTACAAACCTTATTATTATAACAATTGTAGGTAATAGTTATCTCTGTATATCATAAGTTGGTAATCCAACATGACAATGTTAGAGTACATAAGTTAACATCTTATTAAGGTACTATATTGTTTACAACACATATTACAATATACATTACAACGTATACTACAACAGTATATCTTATAGGTCCAAGAATGGTCTTTGCATCACAAAACAACAAAACATATTGTGACTAACACTATTAGTGTTCACAATTAATAGTTAACTTGTCTAAAAAGAAGTATCTCTCTATATTTATTAGTGCAACTACAATTACGTACTGTCAGTACAACAAGTAACTATCAATATTTACTGTAAAGTTAGAAGTGTAGTATACAAGTGTAATGTTATGTGTCAGAGAAATAAATAACACTAGACATGTTATTTTATTACACCATACTATAACATGTAATAACATTATACTATATGGTTAATGGTTAAAACAAGTAGTAAATTACATTCATACTAACTATTTTTAACAATGTATCCTATTTTTACCATTATCTAGGATACATACCATTTTACAAAATACATACCACCTCCAAAATGAAGTGTTGTTAGAGTATGTTAGACAACAACCAGTCCTTTAACAAGTTTTGTATGTTAACTATATCGTTGAGTACATGTAAATATTACACATAAACATAATTCTTGGTTAACTCTGTTAGGGTTAGTTAATGTTATTAATACATATCTCAACCATTATGTATCCCTATGTTACTTGATGTTAAGTTTGTTTTGTTTGAAATAGTTGTTAATGTAATAATAGTGTATACAAAATATACACTTTATTAAAAGTACTAATGCCTATACATTAGAGAAGAAGAATAAAGTACAAGGTCATAGTAGTTACTTGTTTAATATTAAGGATGCTAGTAACAAAAACACGTTAAATATACTACACATGTTAAATATATTTTACAGATACTAACCATTTAAATATATTTAACATGTGTAGTATGTTTAAAATGTTTGCAAAACACAACATTGTATACATTAAACATGGTATATGTATACTATCAATGAACCATTTGTTACACAATGTAACAAAATTTTAGTTTGTTGCAAAACAATAACATTATAATACACAACAAGAAGTTATCTTATTATTTGTCTTTTTAAGGTGTATAATTTTGTGTTAAATAGTAAATATTGGTGTGTGAATGGAAAACATTTAGTATCTACAATATCTTACCTAAGCTGTATCATTACAATGTGTATTGTATATTTATACAACGTATTGTCTGTTAGGTGTGTTAGTATTTATTCTTATTAAAAGTACTAGCACACATACAACTTATATTTATATCTTGTTTGAGTACTGTTACTTTTGTAAATCTTGGATTTACAAGTACTTTATTTTTTGTTACAATACACAGTGTTTGTAGTTATGTTAATGTATTTTATATACTAAACACAATAACAAAAACACCTTGATGATTGAGGTATTAAGTATCTCAAAGTCCAAAGCTACAGTAAACAAGTTATGGTAAACAATAAACTTACGTATGTTAGTTATAACATATAATGGGTAATGTTATGCAGTATTGTTATCTGTTGGTGTTTATAACAATATCACACTATTAAAACATACTAAATATGTTTTGTGTACTTAAACAACACAAAATGTGTTGAGAACATATATGGGTTTGGTATTAAGTACATTATAACAAATTATAACAAATTATAATACATATATTTGGAGATTACATATTAAACACAATAACATGTGGGAAAACTATATCCTGTAGTATAACAACTATTGATAGTGGTGTTCTCTTTATTATCGAATGTAAACTACGTTAACCAAGTTAACGTGACTATGTCAATGTTGTAATTAATACTAAAGCATGTTTAGTATTTTTATTTTTAATACATCAAGTATATTAATACATCAAGTATGTTAATACACACAAATACAATTGTTACATCACATGAGACGTCTTATTATCAAATGTTTACTGTACCTAATTTTACCATCATAGATAAACATCAACCAAATTTGGCACATCTCGTAAATATAACTATAAATGTAAACATTTGTTAACATGTGTTTATTGTAAAATGTAATGTATTAGTAGATATACAAAATATACCAGTTATAGTAATTGTAGGTATGTTTGAGTATTAATTACAAACAATGTAATAAGGTACATCTCATACAAATTGTAAGAATATTATTGTTAACAAGAGTATAAAGTAAATGTTTTTGTATCTTGGATATAATCTTGTCACAAGTTTATGTTATTAACATGTTTAAATTAAGATAATCTGGTAATGTGTATGTTGGTATAATAGTTATTATAATGTATTGTCTCGTGACAACTAAACAAAAACAAACAACATCTGTCGTATTACTGGTATGTATATAGTATGTTGTTAATAACCACTGTATACAAAAATACATACATTAGGTTATCTACATGTTATAATTAACGACGAGTAATAAGTAATGGGAGATAACACATTACATATCTTAATAACATATAAACATATGTTATTAAAGTATGTAATGTTTTTGGTAGTAAAGATTAAGCTAAGTAATATAACACGTAGTAACTATGTATAAGTTTGGTATGTGTGTATACACATGGTAAAGAAAAACTGTATTGTAAAGACATAACTTATCTAAGTGTAGAAATCTTGTTACACTTAGATTTTCAAAACAACACATCTCTTATCTGCTTGTTGGGTTATATGACTTAACATATTCAAACAATATACCAACTACATATGTGTTTTTTACTTTGAAACAATTTGTTATTGTAATAACGGTTAATAGTTGTATACTCTCGAATGTTGGTTTATGAAATATCTTGGGAAGTAACACATTATTTAACAGGTTAACATCACCAATTATAACATGTTATAGACAACATGTAAAGTTATCATAATGTAAGGATGAAAAGATGTAGGAGAGAAGAGGGAAGAGGGAAGAGGAGTTCAGTACATAATAGTTATGTATTCAAAACATTATAAAATAATGTGTAGAACAATATACATTGTAACACTATAGTATTCAACCACGTTTTTAGGTGTACACAAACATCAAAACATAACCTAACAATATATTTTACTTTTGTTTGACAGGACCACACACACACACCAGCTAGGAATTTTTATCCAACTACCGTAACATTACGATTATAAAACATTGTTAACATAATAGTTAAATATTCTTGTTAGTTCATCCGATTACAAAAAAATAGTAGTTAATATACCACAACAATTAACAGTATGTTAACTACTACTACTACTACTACTACTAAAAGTATTAATGTTTCTCTTTAGTAACCATATGATGTATATATTGTAATGTTAAAGGTAGTATTAATACCAGATTGTAACAGTTAATGTTTTGGGGGAAAGGAGAGATTTTTCTATTTTGTGTATATAATATTACTACCATGTAATAAGCTACCTATTACATGTAAGGGTTAATCTTGTAACTGGTCATCACTACAAATAATTTGTATTGTTTTAATTGTAAACTATACATCATAAAGTAAAATTACATACAACATAGTTTACAACCTTATATGTGTTGTTTGTTGGAATAAACCAAAGTGTACTTGTATGTGAGGAGGTGAATGATCGCTAGATGTGTATAATCAAAATTACCAATATTTTCCGTAATAGAGCCAGCTTCTGTGAAGATGTAATTTCCTACCTTTCAGACATCCATGGTTGTCCTGTATTATAATGATTCGGGGCATTGGTAACTATCCTAAATTCTGACATACTATTGTTTCAAAATTGATAATTTTAAAAAAGAAAGAGAGTCATAAAACCAAAACAAACCAACACGATGGATACTTACAAAAACAGTCGTAGTAACAACACTGACTTGAAGAACAAGTTGTTTCAAGAGGAACGTCTATACAAACAATATAGGCAGATGTATTTCTCCTCTCAACCTTTGTTTCTTAAATCTGTAATGATTAGAGGATCAAAGCAGCCCGAGTTTGATGAACACATGGAACGCATGTATAGAATTATTGAGGAGTTCTTCACTGAAAGAAAAGTTAACATGCCACATGATATGATCCCGAACTTGATTACTACTGAACCAAGTGATTACACTTATGTGGTCAATCGAGGAATTGGAAAGCAAAATCAAAGTCAAGGAGAACATGAATTTTTCCCTCTAAATGTCACTAAGATTTCTGGATATAAGATCGCAAAGTTTGATCATCCTAATGTTGAGGATGAACATCTTCTTGTTGGGACACTAATGGATCATAATGGAGTTGAGAAATATTTCTTTTGGGTTAGATCCTTTTCGAAGGAAAAGAGTGTGCAAACAAGACTGTATATTTGTGACACTTACAACAACTTGGTCTCTTGTACGATTGCGCCAAAATATCGAGAACTTCTTGGAATTGTGCGCTCTTCAAAGTAACAGTAAAAATAAATGTTTTGCATAATAGTTATGCAAAAAAACATAATACTTGTCGTATAATTCTAACACAATAATTAGTGAAACACCTGTTTCACGAGAAACGACTTAATAAAGTCTATACTTCTTTAATTCACAACATGATAATCATTATCCACATCTAAAAAAGATCAAAATCATAACAACATTTACACTGTTGATATTGTATCACTAATTTAAAATACTATTAATAACAATAGTAAAGTAATCTTGATCAATGGCTGCTAAAAATGGTATTGACTTGATAGAAATATATATTTGGGTCAACCGGCATCATGCAGTTATTATCATCAAATCCAATCTGGATAGTGTTTGGGACAAAAACAAATGATTTTTCCTTTAGTTTTATCTTTGGAATTGTTATTCCAATATTGATATTCATCTCAAGTAAATCTCCTTCATCTCATAAAGTTTTGTTTCATTCTGATGTGAATGTGTGTTCACTGGAATAGAAGAAACATTTATTATTAATCCAAGTAGACTTGAACAGGACAAACTTCATTGGTTGTAACTTTTTAATAACTTCTGGTCCATCTCATGACCGAAAGTTCTGAGAACTATTGATGCTACCATACATATAACCACTTAACACGTTTAATGAACAAGTCCCCCCACATCTTACCTAAAAATTTTAACACTAGTAAAATAACATCTATACATAATTGTTATGTATTGAAACAAGTAAGAAATATGTTGAGTGTGTTTGAAATATAGTTATTAGTGGTGTTTTTACTACTACTACTACTATTATAACTTAATAGTTGTATATTATGTAACAAGTATTTAATATGTTGTGAACACACATTATAATATTGGTTGTAAAAATATTAAATGGTATTACAGTAACTATAATTAGTAAGCATTACGTTGTATTATTATGAGTAATGTATTATACATGTTTACAACCATCATTTTTCACTAGAATAAAACAAAACAACAGTACTTTAACACTTGTATACAAGATACAAACAATAGTAATAATTTTGTAATTACAATCTCGTGATGACCCAACAATGTATGTTGAAACTGATACTGTTCATATGACTGGTAATAATTAGCTTAACCAAAATTTTAAATAGTATGTAGATATATATATATATATATATATATTGTAAACAACTTATCACTAAAATAATTACATGTATTGTATGTGTTTGTCTTGATATGTATTTGTATTTTATATATCTAAACTACAAATATAACATGTTATTAATTACCACTTTAATATTAAAGTGGTAATTACTTAAACCATAAAGTAGTAATAGATATGTGTTTTGTTAACAAGACATTACATAGATATTGTATAACAATAATACATAATTATTATGTATTAAATACTTCGAAAGCAGGAATAATAGTAACATATATAATAATGTTACTATTCCAAGGTGTGTGTGTGCCTTTTATGGTATTAAATATTTTAATATAACACATGTTATGTTTATGTTTTGTCCCCCCTACAATACTATCTGATGTTTAACATTGCCTCCATTAACTAGAATATACTATAAACATACAAACACATACATAATTTTGTAATGTTAACATAATTACATTATTGTTACAACTTACAAATAACCACTAACTTTACCACCTTAAATATATTGTGGTAAAGTTACTTGTTTAACAATTGTAATCTACGTACTATACAATTACTTATGTATTACTATGGTGATGTATAAACATTTTCGTGGTGTAAAGCATCTTGTTGTCAAAACAATGTTGTCTATTGGTTGAACAGATGTACCTTCGATTTAGTCTATACATATATTATAAACTGTTTGATGTTTTGAACATCAAACATAAAATAAATACAGTAGTGGTCGTTCTAACAGGATAGATAAGTGTAGTAGTCTCTTTCCAAATTAACAATACCCAAGATATTGTTAGTTAATGCATAAAGTAATTTATATTTACTAGTTTGAAACAACATTACACAAATACAAGTTATATTATATTGTATATATATATATTACTAGTATTGTAATTTTATATCTCTCTCATATACTTGACTATTTAATACATGTTCTAGTTTTCTGATGGTTGAAGATTAACACATAATTTAATATTAACATTAATCTGTCATAATGAGTGTAGTGTTACAAATTTGCAATATTTACTTTGTTGTTTTAAATAAAGATTGTATGTATCATCATGACATAACCACATCATAACAATTTGTAATGTATATTGTGTATGTCTAATTTTGGTATTTTAACCATGTTTATGTAATTTCGAAATTACATATCAAAGGTAAATTATATTCTACTATCCTAACTACTATTGTAGTGAACAACATGTTATAGTAACGCTAAGGATTGATGAATAAGACGAGAAGAAAAATTGCAACTAGAAGACATAACATTTATACCAAACATATTGATAACAACTCTAACATTTTTATCGTAACGATATGTAGTTAACCTATATGTATTACTCTATGTAGGATTAAACAATTGTAAATTTAGAATAATGTTGTACTACTGGTACAGTTATCATAACAATACATGACAGAGACATAGTATTCTTGTAAATTTTAAATTTACAAACTATCTACCCATGTTTAGAATGACTTATTTTTAACTTGTGTGTACACATACATTTATTGCTACTCTATTTTAAGATAACAAGTACATGACAGTCAACATATTTGTAAACTTTACCATACAATCTACACATTTATTGTTTCAGGATACATACGCTTATATTCTCACACATTCAAAACAACAACACACATTCAAAACAACAACACACATTCAAAACAACAACACACATTCAAAACAACAACACACATTCAAAACAACAACACACATTCAAAACAACAACACACATTCAAAACAATATATGTTAACATGACCAGGTAATTTAAGTGTTATTACATGGCAATACGTGGGACAAGTATCCACAACATCCATGAAGATGTTTATTATGTATCAAGTAATAACACGTGTAAACAACATGGATATTATGGGACTTTGCCTACACGTATTGTCATGTAATTTCCCTGATACAACAGGTAATTAACCCGTAACTATTCTAAAAGTATGTCGTATTAAATTATAACAGGAACAATTAAAACATCAGGACAACATATTTTGTTTGTTTTTGTTACACACATAGTTACTGTTGTTTTTGTTGTCAAAGAGAGAGTGTGTTGTTTATAATTTTTACTTGAGACATCAAGTAATTTTTAATACAGTAATGGTTACCTTATACAAAATGTACTATATAAAGTAGTAGTAGTTTAAATCTTCATTAGTACATGTGTAAACACATGATATATGTTTTGTGTAGTGCATTAAATACACTACAAGTGAATTAAACCCTAAACATAATAGAGATATGGAAAAATATTGTGTTAAAAACTATACATTTAACATTACAATGTGTGTTATACATACATATTTTTAAAGACTACTCCTTTACATTATGCCTGGAATGTATAGATTTAAGACTATTAAGTATTATAGGCTTCCTATAATACATATATTACATTAGTGTTATTATAATAAAAATAAATAGCATTCTGTCATGCACAGAACAACGTAGCTTCGAGTTATATGCATACACTACACTTAGTATATGCAAAACTTTATTTTTGTATATGCTTTAAGGCGTGTTTACCTTTACTTTTACTTTATTTTTATTTCTACCTCTCCTAACAATTTTTAAATATGTTTAACATGTTAAGGCCCCATATATTCATACCAAATGTTAAAAACATAAACAAAACATGTTTTGGCGCAGCCATTGCTCTCATAGTTGAGCTGTCAGTATACCTTCGGTTTGCCAGAGGCATTTCTCTTTAGAGTATAGCTTCGCTTTGCATATACTAGGTGTAGTATATGCATGTAGATGCATGCTAGTCCATGCTATATATGTCATGATACTTTATTTTTTCATAATAGACAACACTTTAGTGCATATATTGTATGTAGCTTACAATATCTGGTATTTTAAGGTAACTCGTTACACACAGTACAGTTCAGCCTCCAGTTACTATGCCGATACTATACCATGGTGTCGGCAGTTTTATTTTTTTACATGGTTTTTGTAAAGACAACTTGTATCATAAGTGATATATTTTTAACATCTTTATTTTTTATTATAATATTGTTTATTATACTTGGGTTAACCCAAGTAATCTGTAGCTGTATAAACTCAGATGATATTTTAAAAAACCATGTAAAAAATAAAACTGCCGAT
>Ga0302300_1000406_pt1 | contig 30791 bp, 16 predicted proteins | sample III_Palsa_E1_1_FD_198756 | JGI IMG/M metagenome (GOLD analysis project Ga0302300, IMG submission 198756) | Peat permafrost microbial communities from Stordalen Mire near Abisko, Sweden - III_Palsa_E1_1 | ecosystem: Environmental > Terrestrial > Soil > Palsa > Peat permafrost | place: Sweden...
ATATCTGGATGTTCACAGATGGCCAAACAATGACATTATATGACCAACATAATATACCAATTTGGGAGATTGTTTATGGTAATCCAACAAAACAATACTTCTTCGAAAATGGTAAATTAGTAGGTAGTGACAGTCGTTATGATTACGAAGTATATAATTATATAGACGAACAATGGAAACATAATGATTAATGACCTAATGACCTCAATAAATGAGGATGGTGTACTCATACAATATAAAATAGTTAATTATTGTTATAAATATGTTAAATAACTCTAAGTTATTTATAATTGGTTATGAATTACATTCTATGTGTATCAACAGGTAAATTTATGTTATATTGTTGTAGCAACATTTTTGTTTGTTGAAGGAAATAAATATCTTAATATATAGTATAGTGATACTACTATAACAAATTGTATTATAACTTATGTAATTATATTTATTTCTATTACTCTGTGTGTGTGTACTGTATATACACAATACTATTAATAACAAGTAACCAGATACAATAATTACTGTATAACAAAGAGAATACTAACACATCATAACATTCTTATAATATTGTAACTGTTAACCATTAACAGTTAAACTTCTTTCTGTGAACAATTACAACATTATGTTGGTAATATGTAATATTATTATTAACATAATCTTTATCTTGTTACCGTATATTATTCTACTACAAATAAATAATTGTTGTACAACACTATATTGTATGAATTCTTATTATCCATATGGTATTTTTACATATTGACGTTTGAGGATTAATACTAAATATAGTTGTAGTATGTATGGAATTGTTTTCTTTAACATCATACAATCATGTATTTTTGTTTCTATATATTCTTGGTGTTCATATACATACTCATTAAAACTGGAAGAGAAAATTACACACAACTTTATTTATGCGATAATATAAGTATAATCCAATTATATAACTTGTTATTAGTACTAATTAACAACATAATATTCGTGGTGAATTGTATGGCGCAACCATTTCTCTTTAGCGAAGCTTTTCTCTCTGGCGAAGCCTACCTGCGGTCTGAGGCATACCTGCGGTTTAGAGTATACCTGCGGTTTGGAGTATATCTTCGGTTTGACGAAGTCATTTCTCTTTGGCAAACCAAAGGTGGGCTTCGCCGGAGCCATTGCTCTCATAGTTGAACTGTCAGTATACCTGCGGTTTGAGTATAGCTTTGCTTTGGCACAGCCTACCTTTGGTTTGCCAGAGGCATTTCTCTTCAGAGTATAGCTTCGCTTTGTGAGACTAAGTTTCACAAAAAGGTTAATTCTGTGTGTATTGAAGGTTGGTCCTTCTCTGGTCTAAAATGGGAAATCAAATGGGACATCAACTGATAGCTCTCAACTGGGACATGGTTGAACTATGAGATGAGATGTGCTATACAATTAACCACTAAGAATATGTTATTATCTGTGATAATAAAGAGTTATATTATTAAATTATCTTCGATGACCACATAATCTTCGTGGTTAGTTGTATGCACGAATTTTATGTAATTATACTAATATATTTACGTATTTATGAGGTACATTAGTAGGGGAAGAGTGTGGGAGGAGAAGGAAGGAAGATTTAATTTTTATATGTTCACATATTAACATTTAGCAATTACACAAAATTTTTTGGTTACCAACGATTTTAAGGTATAACCAAGTATTAACATATTATTGTTACAAGGTTAAGATTACAAGGTTAAGATTACAAGGTTAAGATTACAAGGTTAAGATTAATCTCTCTCAGAGAGTTTAGGATTACGAAGTTATTTGGTTAAACAGAGTATTTTAGAGATACTTTAAAGTTACTTAGTTAAATAAAATATCTCCAGGAGACTTATTTAAACAATGTTAGGATTAAACTTTCTCGGAAAAATTAAAGATTAAAAGTTTAACTAAGTATCTCTGAGATACTCCAAGATTACTTAGTTAAACAAAAATGTTTTAAAGAGATTGAAATTGGGGGTTAAATAAACAATTCTAAGGTATTATCGTGTAATCATCAATTTTAATATCTTTAAAATATTTTTGTCCAATATTGTATTTTTAACCTCTCTGAGAGAGATTAATCTTAATCTTGTATTCTTAATCTTTCTGAGTACTTTGTTTTAACCTTGTATTCTTAACCTCTCTGAGAGAGATTAATCTTAACCTTGTAATTCTAACCTCATAATATTAGTATATTAATACTTGGTTATACCTTAAAATTGTTGGTAACCAAAAAATTTTGTGTTTGAAGGCAGGATCGTCAAAGGATGTATGAAGGTAATACTTGTATCTACTAAGGTGTAACTTAAATTTAATTTAAGTTTAGAGAGTTAGTTGTATACTATAAGTATGTTAATACTTGGTTATACCTTAAAATTGTTGGTAACCAAAAAATTTTGTGTTTGAAGGCAGGATCGTCAAAGGATGTATGAAGGTAATACTTGTATCTACTAAGGTGTAACTTAAATTTAATTTAAGTTTAGAGAGTTAGTTGTATACTATAAGTATGTTAATACTTGGTTATACCTTAAAATTGTTGGTAACCAAAAAATTTTGTGTTTGAAGGCAGGATCGTCAAAGGATGTATGAAGGTAATACTTGTATCTACTAAGGTGTAACTTAAATTTAATTTAAGTTTAGAGAGTTAGTTGTATATAACTATAACACTTATGTATCCTTTAACGATCCTGTCTTCAAACACAAAATTTTTTTGGTTACCAACAATTTTAAGGTATAACCAAGTATTAACATACTTATAGTATACAACTAACTCTCTAAACTTAAATTAAATTTAAGTTACACCTTAGTGGATATGAGTATAACCCTTATATGTTATTTAACCAACATGTTCTCACCAACAAAATTTTTTAGTTACCAACAATTTTAAGGTATAACCAAATATTAACACACTAATGTTATAAGGTTAGGATTACAAGGTTAAGATTAATCTCTCTGAGAGAGGTTAGGATTACAAGGTTAAGATTAATCTCTCTGAGAGAGGTTAGGATTACAAGGTTACTTGGTTAAACAAAATATTTTGTTTAATCAAGTATTTCTAATATATTTTAAAGTTATTTTGGTTAAATGAGTAACTTTGGTGTGTTTTTGTTTAATTGTGTTTGTTATTAACATATTTAAAGTATCTTTATTATATTCTTGTAGCCTAAACCACTCTAACGTAATTTAACCTTAGCATTGTTTAAACAGATATTTGCTAAAGTATCCCTATGTAATACTTCTGGTATAGAATAATTAACATGAATAAAATCCAAGCAATATGTTTGCAATTACATAATATTCGTGTAAACAACTCCCGCTTCACTTGTCACGGGTATTATGTAATTATTAGTGTGCAATTAATGGTGTAATTATATAATATTTCAACAACCAAATAACATACTTTGTATGTTATACTTATAAATATTCTCTATATATGTATCTATTTAACTATACAGTAAACTGTATATTGTTTATAATAACTATTATAATACATAATAATTATGTATCAACATGTTGTTTTGTTTTTTGTGTTGTAACAATATTTTTGGTTATTAACATTACAATATACTACTATGTATTATAGCAAAACTAATACAACTAAATATATTATGAATTGTGTTTGTATTACTTATCTTTATTATTTGTATAATATACATACGTATTATACATAATATTAATAGTAAAAGTAGTTAATTACACCTTTTACTAGATAACAATAATATTAGTAAACATAATAATCTTATAATGTTAACTGTTTGTCCCCACCCTCTCATGCTCCTCGTAAATAATTACGACATGATGTTGTAATACTTTTGATAGTTAATAATCCACCATAACATTATTAACACTTAGGTTTATTGTTATAATGTTCGTATTTGTACTGTCTATTATGTTATACTACAAACAAATAGTTATTATACAACATAATGTTGTATGATTATTTATTGTTCATATGAACTTTGTATTACAATGTCATTATATCTATATGTTAAAAACACACGTAGTCAGGTGTGGATTATAATATTCTCACTTTATATGTTCCAACTCCAATATTGTTATTCGAACTATCACGCTCATACTCAATCTAGTTTATTAATTTAATACTATTATCGTTGGAATATTTTCTATGTTTTAATGTTTGTTGTACAAATGGGTAAGAGTAAAAGAGGAGGGATGAGGGAAAGAGAGACAAGGGAAATAACAATGAATGATCTCACACTTTAAAATCTACAGGTTAACTACATGTGAGTGTAATAACAGTACACTATGGGACGGGATGCAGGAGGATTGGGAGAGGAAGTGAGGAGGAGGAGAAATAATAAACAAAACATTATATTGAAAAATCTTAAACGATTTTAAACATTAAAATAATAATACTAAAATATTAACTAAACCTTTATTCAAAAAAAATATTATTTTAATGTTTAAAATCGTTTAAGATCTTTGACAACATGGATAGGAAAGATAGGATTTGTGATATATGTATCTATCCAAGTATTTGCCAATAACAATTACATAATATTTGTGTAAACCGAAGGTATACTCTAAACCGCAGGTATGCCTCAGAGAGAAAAGCTTCGCTAAAGAGAAATGGCTGCCGCTGCGCTTGTCGCTGGACGACCGACCACAATAATCGTGGGATTATACAAGAATAATTTAGTAATATAATACGTTATTACCATTGATAATTACATAATATTCGTGGTGAGTTGTGATATACAACTCATCTCACAGTTCAACCATCAGTTGATGTTATAGTTGAACTATCACTTCATTTCACACTTCATTTCACACTTCAGACCAGACCAAACCAGACCAGGACCAACCTTCGGTTTACACGAATATTATGTAATATTACTTATATATTTGCATAATTATAGGATAAGAGAGAGATAGATAGAGGGAATTCTCTCATAGTTATGTATTAATATTATGTAATTATACTCATATATTTACATAATTACAAAGTGGAATAATGGAGTGGAGTGGAGTTGAGAGAGAGAGAAGGGGCACAACCAACTACAAGCATTTTGTATCTTCAGGATACAAAGTATTTATTATTAGAAATTAAACATAAAATGTGCACGTAGACTTATCTAGGTGTGTTAGACCTGTAATTTTACATCTTGTGGATGTAAAGTTGTTTTGGGTAGTCTTTCTTCTTGTCTAAAATTACAATGTTGTGTTTATTTTGTAATACATAGTAAAGAACATACATATATATATATATACATTAAGTAAATAAGGAATGTGTAATAAGAACATTAATGTTGTGTGTGTTTGAGTAATTAAAAATGTGTTTACATTCATTAATAACGGTGGATAACCTATGAGAACACTAAATGACATTTTTAAGTGGAAGTGATTTTTGTGTTGTACAAAAAATATGAGTGTGAATATCAATCTGGGTAATAGTGTAATTTTCACCGTACCTGTTGATAGTAAGTCAGGATTTCTTTACGGTATATGTCAAGATCAAAATGTAGGTAATATGGTGACAGTTGATCTAAAGATGCTATTAAAACGTGCGACTGACATATCGTTAACTAACTACGTTTATTTCTTAACACACAGCAAAACGGATGCCAATTTCCAATCGGTAATTTTTGACCAGAGTTTGATGGTTGACTGTTTGGATATCTACAATATTACAGGTGACGATAATTATTTTAACTATTTGTTATCACAACTGCACAAATTTTGGACTTTACTGTTACCGATATTATATTCATCTGATTTTGATATTGACGTTAACGTTATGTGGGATATCCATCTTCACACTCCACATCAACTGTTACCAAAGAAGTTTGTTAATAACAAGTTATTTTATGACAATTGGTTGCAACTCAATACTGGAAGGGAAATTACACTTAATGGATTTGAGGTAAAACTTTGTTTTACCCTCAAGAACTCCATCTGGTTTGCGAATGTTGGTGACCCTGTCACCAACGATTACCGCAAATCTAATGGTGATCAGAAGTTCATATACAAAGTAATAAAGTATCCCAGTGGTGACACTAATACAATGACCATTTACTCAGATGTTAATAATAATTCTAAGACAGAGAAAGAAATGTTAACAAACAATAATAATGGGGATATAGAAGTAATTACTTATTATAACAGTGATATACAAGGATATGTTACTAATACATCACTTGATCGCTTAATGGAAATTTCAACGGTCATTAATGATAAATTTAATGGACCATATTACAGATATTACAATAATGGTAAGCTTAGAAATAGTACTTATTATTTGGATGGTAGACGGTGGGGTACAGAAACGTTCTTTGATGAAAACGGTAATATCGAAGAGGAAAACATCTATCATAATAATATAATCACAAGTACCAGAAATTGGCTCATTGATAATGGACAAAATAGACTGTTAAGTGAAACACATTTTGCGTCGGAATTACCTAAGGAGATAAGATATTACTATTTGAGTGGTAACTACATCGTTTGTATATTTCCCACAACTTCTGAAATGTTAAATGAGGACAATTGGGTATTTGTAGATGGGGAAACAATGACACTATATGACACACATAATAAGCCAATTTGGGAGATTTGTTATGGTAAACCAACAAAACAATACTTCTTTAACGATGGTAAAATCGTAGATAACAACATTCGTGACACTTATGAAATATATGATTATATAAACGAACAATGGCGTCATAGTGATCTAGTGATCTAGTGATCTAGTAGATGAGGGATAATCTATAAAATAAAAAATAGTTAAACTCTGTCATATGAAAGTTAAACAACTCTAAGTTATTTATAACCAACTACCAACTACTAATTACTACTTATACGTATCAATATGTAAACTTATATTGTCAAACAATGCTATCCATGTTATTTTCAATACCATACGTTCCAGATTAGTTAAAACAACTTAAAATGTAGTATATCCCATGCAATTTATACTGCTTATAAAGTATTTAATAATTAATAGTATTTTACATGATAGTATATAGAATTATTACAATGAATACTATAATAAATATTATTTTAAATAATGTTAACATGATGATATAGTGTACACTACAACAATTCTGACTAGACATGACACTATTGTTAATAATGCATATAATGTATATACCATTTATGTTAACAGGTATAATTAAGTAGTAAAAAGTAAAAGATATTACAACTTTACATCATCAGCCCTTATTTAAATGTTCCATGTCTAACTTCTTTAAGGTAAAATAAGAATCTAATGATCTTAGATGAGGTGTGTGTATGTATTAAGATATTTTGGTTATTCTAATTGGGTGTATTTAACGGTTTTTTGTCTTGGAATATATAAATTTATATATATATATATATATCTAGTTTTGGACGTCGAAGATGTATAGATTCATTTGAATCAAATGTGTATTACTTTATACCTCAGAGGTATAAATTTTGTTTTGAGTAGTCTTTCTTCTTGTTTACAATAACAATGTCCTGTTTATTTATAAAAAGTAACAAAGATTATATATGTATTTAACACGTAAGAAATATTAGTAATAGTGTGTTTGAATAATTGAAAACGTGTTTGTAAATATATTGTATATTTATATTTGTTAATAATAACAAGTGTATATGATAATAGAATGATATTTTTAAGTGAACGTGTTTTTAGTTGTACAAAAGATATGAGTGTAAACATCAATCTAGATAACAATGTAATTTTCACTGTACCTGTTGACGACAGGTCAGGATTTCTTTACGGTATATATCAAGATGCTGGTACCAGTGAGGTTACAGTTGATCTAAAATTATTATTAAAAAACGCTTCCGACATAAGTTTAACTAACTATGTTTATTTCCTAACGCATGATAAGACACGTAATAATAATAATAATCAATCAGTAATTTTTGATCAAGACTTGATGGTTGAATGTTTGGATATTTATAATATTACAGGTGACGACAATTATTTTAACTATTTGATACCACAACTACACAAGTTTTGGACTTTACTTTCACCAGTATTATATGCACCTGATTTTGGTGTTGATGATAATGTTATGTGGGATGTACATCTTCACACCCCGCATCAATTATTACCAAAGAGGTTGGTTAGTAACAAGCTATTTTATGATAATTGGTTACAACTTAATGTTGGGAAGGAAATTACACTTAATGGTGATCAGGTGTTTATGTACAAAATGGTAGAAGGTAATAACACAGTCATCGCAGCTGATTACAAACATATTGATAACGATTCTGTTATAAACAAAAAAGTGATAATAGGAAACAATAATAAAACTAATAGTACAACTACTCATTATAATGACAAATTACAAGGACAACATATTGACATATGGCACGATTGCTTTGTGATAGATTCATTGAATATTAATGGTAAACTAAATGGACCATATCACAGTCGATACTATAATGGTCAGATTAGAGATATTACTTATTACTTGGATGGTAGAAAGATGGGTAGTGAAGTAACTTTTGATGAAAATGGTAGTCCGATAGAGGAAATAGTCTATTATAATGTTGTGATTAAAAGTAAAAAGTATTGGGGTAATAATGAACAAAATAGGCTGGTGAGTGAAACACAGTATATTTCGGGATCTCCCAAAGAGATAAAATATTTCTACCCAAATGGTAATTATGTTATTACCACACTTCCCACAACGTTTAAAAATACGAATGGAAGTGAACTTGAATGGGCATTTGTGGATGGGGAAATTACAACATCATATGAACAAAATGGCACCCCAATTTGGAAGATCGTTTATGGTAAGCCAACGGTGCAGTATTTCTTTGATAAAGATGACGGTAAAATTATAAGTGAAACTATCCATGATAATTATGGAGTATACGATTACAAAGAACAACAATGGATCCCAGGTGAATTGACAGAAGAGGAAGATCTATGAGATAGAAAAATAGACACACTCCTGCGCTACATATTATATTAAATAACTCTAAGTTATTTACAATCAACTATAAACTATTGTTTATTTATATTAATATGTAAACATATATAATATCAAAGAATATTATTAATCTGTAACCATGATATTGAACACGACATGGTTGCAGATTAGTTAAAACAACTTAAAATGTTAAGATATAGTATTTATCATATAACTTATATAACTTATGCAACAATTAGTACCAAGTAATATTTATCATATAACTTATATAACTTATGCAACAATTAGTACTAAGTAATGTTTATATATTCTCATATAAAACACTATCACAATTAATATTATTTTGAATAATATTAATATAATAGGTATGCTTGTATTATTGCATCATTCGCGTTTGAGCACTATGCTACCGGCTGTGTAGATAACATACATATTTCTACCAGTTATATGCTAACAAGTATATTTAAGTGATAAAGTAAAAAATACCACAATTTACATATCCTAACCAACATTAATGTGTTATTTAGTATAATAATTGTATGTTTAATACTTTCTACTAAAACATATTTGGGTTAAAACTTATATATATATATATATAAGTTTAACACACCATACTTTAACCATATAATAAATAGAAGTTATTAACTCATTATGAGAAATATATAAACTTATACATACATGTATATGTTATAAAGTAAAATTGATATAAAATATTCTCATAACAAGAAATGGAGCTGTTCAAGACAACCAACTATTACTTCAACCCATATACTATTTGGTCATTGGATAATTGCACGTTACCAAAAGGTACAGCCCAGCATGATTATCACAAATTAATGGCCGATGATAATTATCAATTGGAACCAGAAAGACAACAGTATTATTGGTTTGACTACAGTCCTAATAGTTTCAGAGATGAGATTGTCAGTAAAAAATTTTGTACAGTGACGTTTAATGTATATTTGGGCCCATCTAATCTTATCTCAACTGTAGAACAGGATGATAAACATTATATCCTTGATAAGATTGGCTACATGTTGTTTGTTGGTATATATCATAATAAACGATATGAAGACTTGTTAGCTGAATATTCCGACACAGGTATTGAAGATATAGAACTCCACTACATATGGTGGTTGTACTGTCTGTCTGGCGCCGAAAGGAAGTTCCTTGAGAGTGAATATCACAACAATCGTAAGATTTGTGTCTTTGAGATTGTTGTGACAGATGGATGTAATTAACATCATCACACATACACATATACATACATATGTACCATTACAACTCAAAGTTGTAATAACACCATTTACAATTACAATTATAACTTTGGTTGCAATAGTTATCATCGTCAATGTAATTCCACACATACAATACGTATACTTACTCACATATATACCCTATTGAAGAATGTTATTAGTTCCATTCCTCATCTATTACATGAATATTTATATGTACATGATTAAAATATTACTTAGCAATATTTTTGGCAAAAATCTTAAACGATTCAAAACATTAAAATAATGTTAACTTGTTATGACAATAAAGTAAAATGAAGGTGCTTTTAATGTTTTGAATCGTTTAAGATTTTTGACAAAAACACTGTTGTGGTAAGTTACCTTTCCAAATAAGGGAAGAAGGAGGTAGAGAATGGGAGAAGGAGGAAAAGAAGAGAGAGAGGTATAGTGTATTTTAAAAATTTATACATATTCAAATATATGTATGTCACACTAATAACTTTCTGTAACTAATTAACATATTAAGTTATGCCTTAATATAATAATTATATGTTAAATATTAACAATATTGTAAACCTTATTGTGTTTGGAACATTTAAAACTTCATGTACTGAAAAATGTAGAAGTTCTATGTTTTTGTAATATATAGATATGTAACGTAAATTTAATACCTTCTGGAAAGGTATAAATATTAGAAATACTATATAATGGTTCTGTTTCTCTAACAGAGGATAAGTAACGTAACTTAGACAGTTTATCATTAGATAATATGAATGTAATATGAAGATTACTGTACTTGACAATCATTCATGATGTATTATGTTGTTGACCATAAAATATTATGACACAATATAAATATTTACATTAAATGTAACAAATATTGCTGTAGTTAGAAGATTAAAATACTAAAACATGTTAATCTCAATACTAAAGCATGTTTGTATATGTGTTTGTGTTACCAATTTGTGTTACCAGTTTTGTTACCAATTTGTGTTACCAGTTGTGTTACCAATAAAATATATAGTAAACATACTATATATTTTATTAATTTATTTCTACAGTAAAACGAACGAACGATATGTCTTACAACAATATTATCTTCGGAGATCAAAGACAAGGACAAGAACAAAGTACAGTTATTAAATCGTCTGTGTTTACTGGTGTAATTGAATATAGTAATTTTGAACCTATTAGTGATGATGATACGATTGCCAACCAGAGATTTGCTAGGGAAGTAAACCAATTCCTTGCTGGTCAATCTCCCTCTATTCATCCTACTGCTGGTACTGGATCTTTAGTTCTTATCGCATCCCAAGGTCAACAAAGGTATAGGTTGAGAACAGCTTTAAATGCTAGTCAAAGAGTAGTATTCACTGATAATGCCAAGGAACAGTTGGCAGTAACTGATGCCGCAACTACTCTAGTTGCCAGTGACAGTTTAACTGCACCGATTGCCAATGGTTACGTGACTGCTATTATCGGTCGTGACTCATCAACTGGTTTATCAGTGGCTGAATTGTCTGCCTTTGGTGGTAAGGGTGTATTTGGAGCTATGTTTGGACAGGGGCATAACCAACTTATTAATGTTGGTAGTAAAGATGTTACAATTGAGGTTGGAGGATTAGGACGTCTGTTACCATCACAAGTGGCAATCGTGAGTAGTGTTACCACCAATGATAACCTTACATTAACCGGTATGTCATCAGTTGAAGATTTAAAAGTAACACGTATTCAAACTGGTATCACCTCATCACTGTATACTTTGTTCATTGACCCTAAACCTATTAAACTATCTTATACTAATAAAGTATATTCGACTGCTTATAACATTATTAACTCATCTCAAGTAACTGGTTATTTTGCTGCTGTATCGTCCCTACCAAATATTGGTTACATTACCGTTAACTGCAAACAACAATTAGTGTGGTTGGTTCCCTCTGACTTAACTTTGGTTGAAACTATTCAAAACAATACCACTTTTGTGTTTGGTGAGGTTATTATTCCCAACGTTGAAGGTGTTGAAATCAGCCATCGTGCTTGCTTCAACCCCCTGATATCTGATGTTGTCGCCAGGAAATATGCCTCTGGTCTATAAACATATATACGAACTATTTCTCCACTTAAAATATTATTCAAAATAATATTTGTACTAATGACACAATCCAATACATAACTGTCACTTGTGTAACTACTTTACATTTTCTACATACACAAGTGACAGATATGTATTGATGTTTAACACCTTCTCACTCTTCTCACTCCTCTCTCGTATCCCTCATCCCTCTCATCCACTTACTCCACCCTTCATTGGACAAAACACTTTGGTATCGAAATACATTGCAATTTTAACTTGATCTGCTTTTTCATACTCCATATGAACTTTACTAGTAAAGTAGTTATAGTGTTTATTTACAAAGTTATCAACAATGGGTACTCTAATATTTCTTTTTTCATCCATGTATTTGTTATCTGTATATGACATGGTACAAGCTGGTAAGTCTAACACTCCACAATCATAGTCTCTGTAAGTCTTGAATGCACCATTCATCTCTTCAGATGTTAAATACTCGTTTATACACCTAATTACCTCGTCGGCACATTGACTGTTTTCAAACTGTAACACTCTCTTGTCATATTTTGCTTTTTGTTCTCGTTCTCTCTCACGCTCCAATAGGTCCCTTTTCTTTTTAGCTTCTATACAATCTCCTACAGTTACAGGTCTAGTCGACATTTAAAATATTTAACATTACGATAATTAATTATCATTAATACCTCCTCAAATCCTCACCTCCTCAAATCCTCATTTTATCACATCCTCACTAGATCTGGTAAACTGTTATTGTTGGTTATAACAATTAATAATAATGATAGTAAACATTTTGTATCTATTTTTTCATAATGACAAACGTTACTTGATATAATATAATATAATGTAATGTAGTTTAAATAGTAACTTAGTATTTTTTTATCAAAGAGTTTATTTGTATGATATTACTATTATTAATAAATAATTACTATACAACACAATGTTGTATGAATTGGTTGTATGAATTGGTTGTATGAATTGGTTGTATGAATGTTTATCTGGTATTTGTTTACAGGTCGCTATCTGTTTCTATGTTGGAGAACTTGTAGTAGTACGAACCAACTTCTTCAACATCATATAAACAGGTGAACTTTTTGTTTCTGTATCTCTGCGGCGCATCATCCGAATTGGATGAGAAGTTGCACATAAGTTGGTGCTTGTGATTATATTCTTTGTACACATAGGTGTTATCAGCTGAGTAAGCACACTCCCACTTAAGTTGTCTCCTATTACCAGTAGGCGTTAACTGTAATGTCCACACTCGATGAGTACCAACTTCAACATTGTTATCAAAGTGGTATTCACACTCAATCTTGTTTTTGGTTTTGCCATCAATGTCGAAATATTTCCTGTGGATACCATGACGATTACCATCCACGTATGGTAACTCCCACATGATATTACCAGATGGATACCAATGCTTCCAAGTACCAGTTTCACTATCATCATTATGATACTGTCTCATGATAATGAACTTCTGTTTGCCTGATTCGTAATATTCAGAATAAATACAATGTGTATCTGTATGTTGCCTAATACTGGTTAATGTACCATTTCTACGCCATTGTTTTTCACAACTAGCAACTTTACCACGATCATAACGTACTTCACCAAGCAATGGTTGATTTCCTTCATCATCTGGTTCATGCAGATACATCTCAATACCATGATGTTTATACTTATCACCATTCACACTACAACGAGATTCAATACTCTGTATAACATCCTTACTGTGTATTCTAATATGTGAGTAGTACTTAATATTTCCAAAGTTAATACTTATTGTTTTAGTTGTATAATCATAATCCTTATTGATTCTATACCATGCATAAAAGAATGATAGGAAGTCTTTGTGTTGTGGTTGATCTGTCCCAGGATGACATTTACTAAACTTATCTGGAATTAAATCCCAAGGACATCTTAGATAAATATCTCTTTGAATATTATCTGACAGTTCATCAATAATATGGTTGTGAACAAACCATTGATCAAGTAGGTAGTTATCCATTAGATGGGTAAACAATATTTGATCAATTAAGTAGTGACAAAGTTCAAAACTACGTTTCAACTGATCAGATGTAATATTGCCAATATTACAATGTTTACCATGTTTATTGTAGTTATCATTGGTAATAAAACTAACATAAATATGTGCTACTTCTTGGTATTGAGGAGGGAATAATAAAGGTTCACCATCATTACAACATGACATGAAACCCATAAAGTATTCGCTATTTTTAATATTACATATTGGCACTTCAACAGTAGTTACTACTACACTACTATTTGTAATTTGCAACAATGTAGTCATTTAACATTATTTAATTATGACTAAACTATGTCAAATATCATATTGAACGGTAACACATCTTCAAACGTATAGTATTCACACAATGTTTAACATATACAATATATGTTAAGTCAATAAGTAATTTAACCAAGTATTGGTTACATTAACAACATTACATTACATTACATTGTCACATAAATAACTATAGTTGTACTTAATGACATGTTTTTATTTACAAATTATAAATTGTATAAATGTTTACCATATCATATGGTAAAATTACAATATAACACAACCTTAGCCTTTTGAGTATTGGATATGATGTTCAGTGGTGTAAAACATCACATCTAACTTGTTCAATATCCCTCTATCTCTCCCTCTCTTTCTTCATCATGAATAATGTAGTGATTAACTCCTGGTAAGTGTTACCAAAGGTTCCGTACTGTACACTCTTATAGACTTATACTTTTCTGTTCACACTGATCCTCCGTTCTCTCCCTTCATCCTCTCTCTCTTCACCACCACTTTTACGCTGTTTGAACCTTTCCATCCATATTGTTATTTCTGCTAACATAATGGTGATTATCTTGTAGTGGTGTGGGTGTAGATTATTTTCTTGACCATATATTTTTTTACTTATTTTGTTAAATACACGATTATTGCAAATTAACACAGTCAATGTGTGTTATTTGACGACCTAACATTATTATTATTATTATTGTTTATAAACAACATTGTTATGTATGATTTGTTGTTATAATTGTTACACAGTTTTATTATTTTTGATAATAAATTGTAAGTATGATATTAGTGAAAGAGAAAAGACATCATTACCAAGAGGGTATGATAGTTAAACTAAGTTAAAATTTTTGCAATATGCCCACGATAGTTTCCACGTATAATAAGGGTATTCGCATATGTGTAGTACATAGAGGTAACTCAAATATTGAGTATATTTACTTGTTATTCTTCTCTTCTCTTCTCTTTTTCCTTCTGTTGACCAAAATACATATAATCTTTTGTTTATTATAATTTCTATACGAACGATAATAGTACAAGTAAGTAACATTTTATGTTGCGTATATAATAACAAAACATAAAATAATGATCCAAGTAGTGTAATAGTGTATCACTATACACCATACACCATACACTATATGCTATACATTGTAATAATGTTTACCATATAACAATTAATGTCACATAACATTTGTGGTTTAGTGGTGCTACACAGATTTTATGTAATTGCAAGAATATGGCACAAACAATTACATAAAATTTGTGTAGCACCACTAAACCACAAACGATATATAACTATCTACACGTATTTACTGTCATGGTTGGTTAATATACTAATTATATGTTCTCTGCTTATATAACTATACGATACATTGTAATCGTTTATCCATATTCAAAATGTTTTAACTAATATAACCTGAAACTCGAAGGGTTGTATACATTCTTGGAATGTATGTACTTGTCTGTGTATGTATTTTATTTAGTAAGATATATATATATATATATCTAATAGTAAATCACATACATATTAATTATTATCAATGTTGTAAATTTCATCACATCTGGTATATTTAAAATTGTACATGTTAAACATGTATAAGTTAAGCAATTATATGTTAGGCAATTATATACCTTAAGTATGATACATTTTGATTAAATCTTGTAATTTTAACTCCCGTGAAATGTATTATCACGATCATGACTTCATAATTTAATTTTTGAGAGATGTTTAATTATACAATTACAATTTTAACTACCATAATATGTGATATGTGATATGTTGAAATATTCTCTATGTTTTAATTTATATTATATATGAGTGGGAGAGAAGAGGAAAGGAGAATTATCATAAACATTATACTTTAACTTCTTTTACATATCTGTAATTATAAATATATATATATATATATATTGTTCTCATAGTAAATAGGATAAAAACATAAAGAGTACAAATTCTTGATGTTAAAAGAGTGAGAGTGAGAGTGAGAGTGAGAGTGAGAGTGAGAATGGGAATAAAGGGAATAGATTGATGGGAACGATAACAAATGGGAGGGGTGAGAGTGTAAGGAGAAGAGAGTGTAAGGAGAAGAAATATAAAAATATACCAACAAATATTCTTGTCAAAAAATCTTAAACGATTTGAAACATTAAAATAATATTGTTAAAATGAGAATTAAAAATTGTTCAACAAACAATATTATTTTAATGTTTCAAATCGTTTAAGATTTTTTGACAAGAATGTTTGTTGGTATATTTTTTGTTTGCAAATGGATGGTGATAGAGAGAGGAAGTAGTAATATGTGTATAACCAAGTATTTAACAATGGTAATTACACAAAATATGTGTAGGCAACTAACCACAATGATCGTGTGATAATATAAGTATTATTTAATAATATAATTTGTTATTAACACTAATAATTACATAATCATAAAGCAGAACAGTGAAATGAGGAGAATATGGAATGATGATGATGATGATGATGATGATGATAATGAGAGGAAACGAACGAGATATTCGTATATTCGTATATTAATAATTAGTAATTACATAAAATTTGTGTAGCACCGATAAACCACAAATGTCATGTGATAATATAGATATACATAATTAAATAAATACGTAATTACTTGTATTATCACATGACATTCGTGGTTTAGCGGTGCTACACAAATTTTATGTAAATATCCATGTATAATTTAATAATATGTTATGATATTAATACTAATGGTTACATAAGAGGTAAGCAAAGCGAAAAATCTAATATGAGTAGTTGATTAATTACGCAAATATAACTGTTATAACACAATATAATGTTCTCTTTATTTATATAATGATTGAAATAGATGTAGGAGCAATACAATACTTGATGTTAAGATTGTAATCTAACTTTATACCAGTTCATATTCATTAAATACAAGATTATCATTGTGTTTTAATTCCTATCAATAATAAATGGTAGAACACTGTTATATTATATAAATAAATACAACAATGTTTTAAACCTTTATATGATCAGAAAGATATGTTGAGATAAAATTGTATAGATATTTCATTGTTGTATTGAACAATTATATTTATATCCTTTACATAATATGAATAATATTGGTATATAGTATAATATTTAACAATTAAGGATATTAAACATCATTAACATAACCTACATTAAAAGAATTAGATAAATATTATACGGCGATTAAAGTATTTAAATTGGTCAAAATCTCTATATTAATAATATTGTAATACAAACTTAATTTGTATTATTTTGTTTATTGTTCGCTGTTCAATAGTTTCATTACAGTTATAATGGTAATAAATGTGTTACAGGAATATTGTGACAATGTAATTTACATTAGTGACTGTAATTTACATTAATGACTGTAATTTACATTAGTGATTGTAATTAATATTATTCTTTCTTATTTCAAAATAGTAGAAACGGTAAAAATACATGTTGTCGTTAAACAAAAAAATAACATTTCTCCAGATAGAATTAATAACATAATGTTATTAATGATAGTTTGATGTTAACAAGGATATATCACTGTTGTAGCAACACTACAACAATTATAACAATATAGATAAGATTAGTTTGGTTTTGTTTTTTTTAATTTAATTTTATTACCCGAAGTAACAAAATGGTACTTACATTTTAATAACTCAACCTTGCACTAACAATATTAATGTTGTTTTTAATATTCAAAAACCAAGTAATATAGCCACTAATGTAGAGACGGAGAGAGATCAACTCATAAACATCGTTGAAATATGTAGGGTATATACATATATGAAGTTACAATACTGGACATTTTAAAAGTGTATGCATCAACCCATAATTTGAGTCCAAGGGGTCTAGTTGATATTTAGATTTCGAGTTGCAGTTGGTACACCATACTACAGACTTTTGTAAATTATTAATAAACATATCGGGCGAAAAAACCATACCATTCCGATCAAAGTGTATAGTGGCATAACTAACAGTTAAAACTACACTAAACTTGGTTCTTTTCTCATTTAAGAATGTAATACGTGTATTACTAATCATCTAACAGTGCACTAGTTGGTTGACACTCCAACGATAATATTCTGAGATAGCAATTGTTTCACTCATAACATTACATATTTGCTTTACAATAAAACAAAAACATATCAAAACAATAGTTTCTGTTGAAGGTGTGTTACTATAATTTTACTTCCAACATCTGCATCTCTTATCATCAATGGCAAGAAAGTAAAGATAACATTAATAATTAATATTGTTATTAACTATACTCTACTCTATTCTACTCTACTAGGTAAATGTATGTTAGCGATACACATTACTACCAGCAACAATTCAAACACGATATTTTTATATTTAAGCTATTAATGATGACAATAGTAAATTATTTTAGTACTACACTAAAACAAGCTAAACAGTCATTAAATAATAATAGTATAATGTGTTGATAACCTCAACAATGTCTTCATTAATCTAATAGGATATTATTTGGTAAATGTGATGTATAATTTCAAATTAACTTTTGTACATTTAAAAATGGAAGTATTAGTGTTACCAAATTCCATAGCTAGTGATATTACATCAATCCCAATTGATAAACTTTATTATTCATTAATACCAAAAATCGGTATTGATGCAAAGTTAAACCAAGAGTATTTAACTGCTGTTTTCTTACAAATAATCCAGTATGAAAGATATACATTTGAACTATTAGCAACCATTAATAAAAAAGTAGGAGTAAGACAATTGTATGGTCGAGATAAAATTTCTCTATTAGACGAAGCTAGAAAAAATTATGTGCTAAAACGTGTCATTCCAGATATTGAGATCATATCGAATGATGAGCTTGTTTCTCGTTTGAACTTCCAACTAGATTATTATGCCCTAAATGATATTTTCGGTAAAGATAGTGATGTTAATAACAAACATTATGATGATGATGATGAACCAGTTGATACCTTCTCAGTTATCTTACTTGTTAATGGTGAATATATGACACATACCAACTGTTGGATTGATAATAAGAGTACAATTTCAATGCAAGGAATTAGAACTTCAATGTTTAATACATTATCAAGTAACAGTGTTAAAGGAACCAGTTACATTGTTGTTGATGCATTAATAACTTATGCTAGAGCCAAAAAATTTCATAACGTGCTGGTTATTGAACCACTACTAGCTATGAAACACGTGCTTGAAAAATGCGGATTTCATCCCATTTTGCAATATCATACCATCAATTACATATTCAAAACATCACGCGATCCTAACATATTAGGTTCTCATTATATACTCACTATTTTATAATAATTATATGTTATTAAACCAAGTAGTAATTTTACCATCCATATGTATCACACTAACTTTAACATAACCACTCACTCACCCACCACCCAATACCATGTAAAACATGGATTTAATAATTTGTTAGATAGTTTTACTTTTACAACGTATGTGTTGGTTATATGATAACCAACAATATCTCCAACACATATTAATTTAATAATTGATAATGGATGATGTGTTTTATGTGTGTGATATATTTTATAATATAATTTACTATCACACATACATAAATATCCATACCAAATAATTTACATTTTATAAATGTAAATATAAAATGTAGTTACATTATTATTATTAATAATATTATACTTATTTGTTAATGTTTGGGATGTAGGAACAATTGTATTGACGTTATCTATGTCCTTTACATATTATAATAATAGTGGTTATATAATTTGTATTTGTAACCACTATTATTATAATTATGTTTTAACTCTAATAATATGTTATCATTAATAACATATATATATATATATATTCTCATCAAATGACTTTTTGCAAGTAGTTACACTACCATCAATATATATACATTAATTGACAACTTGGATGATAAGTTATTAATCTCCTTAACAATTTATTATTTAACCTATATCATAACTATTATATTCTTATAGTTGAAGTTCATTAGATATTTACTTATAACACATACACCGCTATTAGTTTGTTTGAGCATGATACATACATTTACCATATAGTATGGTAAAAATTACATAATAACACAACTTTGATTTTTATTTGTTGTTTTAGTATGTTTTGTTGGTGTTTTAGTATGTTTTGTTGGTGTTTTAGTAGTTTGTGCCACTGTTTTGTTACCATGTGTATTACTTACCTTGCTTGAATTACTTGGACTTCTTGGACTCTTTGGACTACTTAATTTACTTTTTTCGGTCTTTTGAACCAGCTTGCTATTAGCATTTTTAATAAATTCTTTACCAACCTGTTTGCTGGTTTTGTTATTAGTAACTTTAATAATATCTCTATTGGGACAGTATTGAGCAACATGTCCTTTTTCCATACATACGTAACATAAGCCATCCTCACTTGCAATTGACATTTTGATCTGGGTCATTTGAACATCGGATAGATGTTCACTGGTGAACACATCACCTCTAACTCGTTCAATACCATGTTCCTTCATCATGGTAAGTGTAGTGGTTAATTCTTGGTAAGGGTGTATCAAAGGTTCTGTATTGTACACTCTTACAGGCTTATGTTTTGCTGTCCATACTGATCCGCACTTACCACTTTCATGTTGTTTGAACCTTCTATCCACATTGTTAGTTCTACCAACATAGTAGTTATTACCTTGTAGTAGTAAAACGTAGATTACCTCTTTTACCATTTTTTTCCTTACGTGTGTTTTTACCAAACCAATGAACATTACATATTAGTACAGTCAATTTATTTTAATCAGTAGTTATAACATAACCATTACTATTTTGTAGTTAACATTTTTATGTTTAACTTGTTTTACTATTGTAATTGTCATGTAATTTGTTATTTTTAATAATACAACTGTAGGTTTATTATATACATATTAGTGAAGGATAAAGAGAGAACGAGACAATTAATATTAAAAGTATGTTAATATATAAATATTTTATTAACAATAAACCAAAATATACTGCTATATGTTTTTGTTATTTAATATTAATAATAAATTAAGTTAAATTAAAGACTATACACAATAAAATATTGTGTTAGTGTTATTCTTATCTCTGATCCTTCTATTATAGTATTTTTTCTTCTACATTGTAAAATATATATTAAATATATATTAAACATATTGTAACATAAAAAGATGGTAAAATCTAAAATTACCACTATCTTTTTGTCCTTTACTTTTAACGCATACACACTCTTTGATATTCTCGTATATATGAGTATAATTACAGTAAATTTGTGTATCCAATCCTCCATGCTATTCCTGTACATATACAAGTATTAACACTAATAATAATGCTTGTAAATTACACAATTATTGTGGATTATTAGTTACACAATAATTGTGTAATTGGTAGTAGTTTTTAGAGAATATCTATCTTTTCTTATTCTTTTAATTCCTTCCTTCTTTTAATTCCTTCCTTCTTTTAATTCCTTCCTTCTTTTAATTCCTTCCTTCTTTTAATTCCTTCCTTCTTTTAATTCCTTCCTTCTTTTAATTCCTTCCTTCACCCATTTTTTATATATTTTTTGAGTAATATGAGTGTAATTACATAAAATCCGTGAATCTAACCATCCACAAATATTATGTGTCTACCCTAGGTATACAACCACTAGTTTATTTATTAATCACTGATTATCACACTATTATTTGTGTTTTAGTTGTTTACACAAATTTTGTGTATCCATTAATTATGTATAGATGAATTAAAAGAAGGAAGGAATTAAAAGAAGGAAGGAATTAAAAGAAGGAAGGAATTAAAAGAAGGAATGAAGGAAGGAAGGAAGGAAGGAATGAAGAAAGAACATGGATAAAAGAAATATTAGTAGATATATGTCAATATTGGCATCAGGTAATCGATGATGGAAATGTACCATAATGCTATAAACCTTGCTTACTCTTGCTTCAACTTATAGTGGTGGGAAAAAGAACTACCAGTTAACATAAAAAGTCTAAAATATATTGGAGTTGGTAAAGTTAAATTACATAACAATTATATGACTAGATGGTGACATTCATACTTCTACCATAAGATAGTTTACTGAATCTCAAAAGTCGAAATAAAAAAACATGGGGTGTAATGTGGAGGTGGAGTTTGAGTGGTGAAGAACAAACCAACAACAGAGGCAATAATGAACCTCTTTATCTTACATGTATCGATGAATAATATTCTAATTAGTTCCAGTCACCAAGAGAAGAAATAAGATATTTTACTATCAGGTAGTAAAATTATAATGAATAACTATGAGCTGTTTAAAACAATATTGTTTAACTAATTAAAATAAAAATATGTATGATAATTAAACATAATATAACATGTTACCTAGAATAATTAGTTATACTTTTATATGTTTAAAAATATAACTAAACAATATATAATTAATAAATATAATATATATATATATATATATATATATATTATATTTATTGTAGTTATATATTGTTGACAATAAATAAAGTAGTAAAATATGTAATAATTACATATTAGTAATAAAAATATAGGTAGATAGATAAAATGTATAAAGAAAATAGGTAACATAACAATATATCGTTATAATAACTATATTAAGAGATTTAAAAGGTACATGTTTTAATAATAAACATAACAATGTTTACAAAATAATAATAATAATAATAATAATAACAGATCTTATCTGTAATATTCAATGAAGTTGTAATAATTTACAAACAAAAAAAATAACAATGAATAGATGACATTTATAAGTTCATTTCTTAAATGAGATGAAACATATGACAGTCAAAAAGAATATACCAAATAAACATTTGTGTTAAAAAATCTTAAACGATTTAAAACATTAAAATAATATTGTTCGTTTATTATTTATCAATCCATATATTAATAGTATTATTTTAATGTTTTAAATCGTTTAAGATTTTTAACACAAATGTTTATTTGGTATATTCTTTTTGACTGTCATATGTTTATTCTCTCTATCTCTTACCCCCTCCTCATCCTCATCTCCATACTTTTCTCCTTCGTTCCTTCTCAAATATATTAATACAAAAACATAGACAACAAACGAAGAAAAAGGCATGCTGTTTATGATAAGCGATAAACCGAAGGTAAGCTGTGCTAAACGAAGTGACAAGTGTAGCGAAAAAGCGGAAAGACTAAATCTCACAAAAGGTTAAAATTCATGTATATTGTCGATAATTACACAAAATTCGTGTAGGCAACTTACCACGGCAGTTATGTAATTATTAGAAGATCAATGACTAAATATATTATTATAATATATTTTATATTACCATATAATTATTATGGTTTATTGTTTTAGCACAGCCATTGCTCTCTGGCAAAACTATTGTTCTCTCAGTATACTTGCGGTCTGAGTCATACCTTTTTCGCTTCGCTTATCGGTTTACAAATATTTTCTGTAATTGTCTGTAACTTCTGTCATATAATTTTCTTCCTTCTTCCTTTCCCCCTCTTCTTCTTTTACACCATATGTTTTTACACTTTAGATCCATATAACATACTTTATATATAAATATAATAGAATACTGTTCAGCTAAACAGTATTGTATATAACATTGGTTGTAAAATGCTAAGAATACATGTTAATTTTTTAGTGATCAAGTAATAAAATATATTTACCATATATTGTAATATATATATTACGTATATTAAAATTTATAATTTAATAACATTTACAGTTACAATGTTATCATCAATAGTAAATTTTAATGGCAAAAGTAAAATAAAATAAATACCAACTATTGTATGGTATATACTATTATACAATAATGTATTAAAAATACAGTCAAACATATATTTTGTTTTACAAGTTTTTGTGTAAAAATACATCATGTCAAAAAATCCTGTAAAAAACAAGTATTGAATATCACAACTATGTACTATATGTTATGTTAACATATAAAATCCTACTTTTAATAACAATATGTTCATATTATACTACGCCAACAAAAATATTATTACAGGTAGTAATTTTTAATATTCAAGTAACAATAGTATATATTATATAACATACAAATAATGCATATATTGGTTTTTATTATCCAACTAATATTGCCATTTACTATATATTTAAAATAGCAAAATATAATTGTGTTTATTATACTTTGCTATTTTAAATATATTGAACATAATAATTCATTCATGAAAATAAAATACATTATAATAAATATATACATATATTACAATAATAAATGTTTGCTAAAATTAAATATGTTCAGACATATAACTTGTTTATAATTATTATTTATGCCCTCTCCTCCTCTCTCCCTCTTCCACTCCTCTTATTTCTCCATATTCTTTCTCTTCTCTTTTCCTTTCTTCTCTCCAACGTATATATTAGCATGATTATATAATATCTGTGTAGGCAACTAACCACGGCAATCATATAATTATCATTAATAACTTATTCCATTAATAGGTAATGTATGTGTAATCACATGATTGTCGTGGTTAGTTGCCTACACGGATATTATGTAATTATTCTTAATAATTACTTAAATATTTTATTATCCCACCCCTTTCTTCTCCCACCACTATTTATTCTTTTCCCTTCTTTATTTATTAATGTGTGGGTTGTTACATAGATATTTGAGAATAGTCAAATACACAGTTTATTATGTATTAATATTGGTATTACATCCTTTATTCTCTTTACTAACTTGTGTATTATTACATAATAAATTGTGTACCTGACTATCCACAAATATTATGTGGTATATATATATGTATATGGATTTTTGTTTACACTATATCATGTAGTTGTACACTTATTGTTCTAAAAATAATATATTATAACACCAATAAATAAGGTTTTAATATCATTTGTTTTCATAACATAAAATTTAAGATTAGACTTTGGAACTTAAAAGAGAACAGTAAATATTAATGTATATCGTAAGATATAATGGTAACAACTTAGTAAAATAGATAATGTAGAACAATGTTTTGTTGTTTGGGTGTTTGGATGTTCCCCGTTTTGAATAAATGGTGGATACCCAGTATGTTGGTTTGTTAATAGTTAGTAAGTATTTTCACCTTAACAAGAAAATTAAAAACATAAGATATATAACATTATAATAATGTTATTTACATGATTGGAATAATAATTTAAAAATACAATTATATATATATATATCTTATACATGTTTAACATACACACATACACATACTACTTGTCAAGATACCTACCATTTTCAATATTGTACCATGTGTTATGTTTTGTTGAAATAAGTTTATTATGGTGTTCATCTAGTTGATGATTAACACCTATTTAATAAGATTAATTCAATTAACCTTCATTGACAATATTATAATATCTTTTATTCAAGTGGTCAGTAAAATACTCTCTACTTATACTAACCAATCCAAATACAAACTGTGTTTGTATCCATTACTACATCTAATAACAAGAAGAATGTGAACTAGCATAATGTTATGTGATGATAATTATGTTGTAACTATATGTCATATTAATAATAAATATATTCGAGCAATTAACTAGTTAATTATTATCTGTTAGTTATAAAAGTAATAATAAGTGTGTTTGTAGACAGATAGTGATTGATATACTGGTATATTGATATATTGGTATATTGATATATTGGTACAAATTTGATTAAATACAAAAATACTTAAGTGTGAACATACGGAAATTAAGATGTTGAATAACCCTGATCTCGTGACTCTTGTGTCTTTGGGTTGTGTATCAGGTGTGAAGGAAAAGCTTTCTCAAGGTTGGAATCCAAATATACAATCTGGCAATGGGATGAGTGCTATCAACAAAGCTGTTGAACGTAACGATCTGGAGATGTTAGAAGTCTTGGTTGCAGCAGGTGGAAGGTTGGATGTGAGAGATGGAACCTATTTCACTCCTCTCGAAATCGCGGAAGAATATGGGAATAAAGAAATGGTAAAGTTTATAAAGGATCATCTGCATTATTAATTTATATTTGTTAATCCACATTTGTTAATCCACATCTCTTAGTTTACAATATTATTTGTATTTATCGTAAATTACAATATGTTATGAGAAGATATGGATATAACAATTTACCATTGATCTATTTTATGACTATAAAATTGGAAAAAAGATAGTGAGAGTGAGAGATGAAGAGAGTGAGAAACATATCTAACAGAACTGTATTAAGACTGCTCTAAACATTGTGAAATGTTTTAATTGCGTTACTAATAACATAACAAGTTTATTACTTTGTATATTTGGACAACTATTATTTACTAAGATTAACCCAGTTAATCTTCATTAAAGAATATTAATATTCTCTATTCAATCAATCTATAAACTGTTATTCCATTAGTCACCCAAATATTTAACAATAATAATTACATAATATCTGTGTGGGCAAAATAACCACAATAATTATGTGATTTTATATGTATGATATAATCATGATTATAAGTATATATTCATACTAGTATGAGTTTGATGATAAAACAATAATAACATAACATGTTATGTTAAAAGAAAATATAGTAAACATATCTCAGATATATGTTATTTAACCTTAAAATATTTAATTTATTATGTTACAGTTAATACATATAATTTTAATCTTAAGATGCGGATACTATACAAGGTATTTTTAGTATCCTCTCTCCTCCTCCTTCTCCTTACTTATTGTCCCTATATATCATATCACTTACTACTATAATATTATAAACCTTTACAATATTTTTAAAGTATGACAAGAATTTGTATGTAGAAAATATGGATTGTAAAATATGAGTAGGAGGAATAGAGAGAGGATAGTAAAAATACTAAGTATAGTGTCCGTACTTTAAGATTAACATTATATGTACTAACTGTAGCACAATAAACATTTTAATATTTTAAGGTTAAGTAACACATATCACTGAGATATATTTACTATATTTTTTAGTTTGATAACTACATATTAACTAGAGATAATGTATTATAATAATTGCTATAGGCATAATACATAATAATTAATATTATGTTTACATGTATTGATTTGTGATGTGTATACTAAGTATATTAATAACACTAATTAGATATATTGATAATCTTAGATTACCAACTATTTTGGGAATTAGTTAATTATTATAAACTAAAATACATTACGAGAATATCTAATATTGTTATAATTACTATTTACTTTATATACCAAGAAAACATGTTGCTTAGTTAATTTACTATTAGTGTTGTATACTATGTATATAACATTTTTTTGTTATTGTATCTACAATATAAAATTTAAACGTATACATAACATTATTATTATTACTAATACTATTAATGTTAATGTTATGTTTGTTGGGAATTTTAATAAATAGTTAACAATTCCCAACAAACATAATTTACCATTTATTCATTGTAGTGAATGAATAGTATTAACAATAATTATAGTTACGGTTACGATTACAACATTTTGGCGATTTTCTTAAACGATTTAATATATTAATATAATATTGATTTTTGTGACAAATAGTACCCAAATGTTATATTATATTAATATTTTAAATCGTTTAAGAAATTCGCCAAAAATATTTTACAGTAAAATATTTACGGCTACAACGTTTAACTAGTTCATCATAATAAAACATGTATTAGATACATGAATTATCATTCAGATATCAATTCAACATTAATATTAATTCTATACATTTCTTTTTAATGGGGTAACACATGTGAATGGTTTCACTAACTTTACATATAAATGTTTATGTGTTAAATGTTAACACATTATTTAAATAATACGCAATTGTCTATTATTTTAATTACAAATTTAGTTTGGAACCAAAATTAAATATTTATTTAACTATGTTCAAACACCAACAAGAGGAAATAATAAATACAAGTTTACTCACCATAATTTCCTTTTTATCATTTAACATTTAAATTGTTTATTATACATATACATTTTATATTTTGTATATTATTAACATTATGTAATTTACACCATAATGTGTTAACATAGGGCAACATAATATTTGTGGTGAGTTGCCAACACAAATATTATGTATGTGCACTTGAATATTGTAGATAATATTATATTATATATAACAAGAAAAAGGTTAATTTTTCATTACTTCAAACATTTACAATATACATTATAATAATGTATATTAACTATTAACATAGTAAAATATAATATTATAATATTATTACTAATTGTATTATATACATCTCTTTGTATGAATGTAGATTGTTTTAACAAATTTTGCCTTTGGTTTATTAGGGATCAGCTACGGTTTATATAAGTACAAATTACATAAATCCATGTAGGCAACTCACTATGAATATATTGTAGTCATACTAGTATACTAATATACTAATATACTAATATATATAAAGTAGTTCTTATACTACCTATACTGCATGAAATATATCCCTAGCCGTTGAGAAATAACTTCTCTACAACAACTTATATTATTTTTTACAGTCATGTTCTGTTTGACAGAAGTAAACAAAAATATACTTATCTATAAATTTATAAGTAATAATTATACTTGTAATAGTGATATATGTGTATAGCAATGTTAATATAGAATTGTTCTATATTTTATTAAAATTGTAGGTATTAAAGGGTTTATTACTTACTATATTTTAATGACTATATGTGTTGTGTTTAATTCTTACAAAAAATATAGTCATTAAACTAAAATATGGTAAATATATCTTCGAGATATGTTTATTTAACATTAAAATATTTATTATGTTAACATAAGTATGCGTTATGTTAATTTTAAAGTGCGGATACTAATACTTAGTATTTTTAGTATCCGCTCCATATATCCATTTTTACAATCCATATATGTCTACATACAAATTCTTGTTATACTTTAAAAATATTGTAAAGGTTTATAATATTATGGTGGTGGGTAATATATTACATGAGGGATGATAAGTAAGTAAGTGGAGCGGACACTAAAAATACTAAGTATAGTATCCGTACCTTAATTTTAACATTACATGTATTGATGTTAACATAATAATTGTTTTAAAGTAATTATATACAATTACATTTTCCATATCTCGCTGGTTTTAAAACACGATTGTATACAGTATTATTGTGTTGTGATATGTAATAATAAGTTTGTTATTTGAAATAACAAAAAACCATATTGTTATAATTTATAATGGTAAATATACTTTTTGATAAAGACTGTATATATCAGATATTTAAAAATACTAACATTGAACAAAATTTACTACTTTTCTTTATCATACCTATAAATTTTAAGCACAATTGCATAATAACAATGTGGGTCAAAGATACATACCTCAGACTGCAGATATGTTTGATAGAGACAGAATACTTAGAGATACAGAGAAGGAATGTAACAAAATTAGTGTTAGCCAACTAACCACTAATATTATGTAACACTATACATATATTTGTTATAATAATTATAATTAATTATCACCACTAATATAATTTAAAAACATAATACTAAACAGTGATATTATACATATTGAGTAATAAAAGAAAATTTTTGTAATTGGGTGATTGGAACATTATATAAGTTCACAGTTATGTCATCTATCATTTACATTTGGTATTTCTTAAATTTAATTTAGAATTAAATTATGGCTAATTCAAGTAACATTTACTTGTATAATATATTAATGGATGTACAACAGTGTACATTAAATGATAAATAAATAGATAATATACAGGTGTTTACTTACATATTAACTATTTAACTAATATTTATGTTTAAAGTAATTAAACTAAAATAATAAATTACCAACGTGGAATAATATGTATTAAATATATGCTCACACACACTCTCACACTCACACACACACACACTCACACACACATTATCATCAATGTACCACAATATTAAAATAATATTGTAAATATGTAAAAAGAAACATGTTGGTAATTTTCTTAAACGATTCAAAACATTAATATAATATCTCTTTGTTATACAAAATAACATTATATTAATGTTTTGAATCGTTTAAGAAAATCGCCAAAATGCTGTGAGCAATATTGTTCACAGTAATATTAAATAATTTACTGTATATGTATTAAGATAAACAAATCCAATTTGTTTATCTTAATTTATAATAGTATATATATACTTCATAGTATTCATAGTATTTATCTTCCTACAGGACCTCCTCCCCTTCTATAGTATCCATCCTTCTCCCTCCTGTCTCTTTCTTTGGGATCAGTTGTAATGAGACTCCAAAAACCAATAGCTACAATAACAATTGTGCAAACGGTAAAAGATAAAAAACCCATTTCCTCTTTTAACAGAGTTTT